>Ga0126342_10005057_pt1 | contig 22819 bp, 17 predicted proteins | sample Cyp1metagenome_FD_92528 | JGI IMG/M metagenome (GOLD analysis project Ga0126342, IMG submission 92528) | Coral microbial communities from Lord Howe Island, Old Settlement Bay, Australia - Cyphastrea 1 metagenome | ecosystem: Host-associated > Invertebrates > Cnidaria > Coral ...
GAAGTGTGTAGTGTGGAGTGTGAAGACTGTCAAGTGTGAAGTGTGAAGTGGAGCTTCAAATGTGACATGTGAAACAAGACACCAGTTTCGCAGAGTGCACGCACGCACGGGCTTGGCTGGCGCGTGGCGCATGCAAGTTCTATAGATGAGAAAGGTCTTATATATATCTTTAAGGCAACTTCCGCCCCGCCTCGTGCGGGTACTACTGGTAAACTCATAGACACTCTTGCTAAAACTAGCCTTGGGAAGGGGATCCCTAAGAGTAACGATGTTAAACGACCCCTCCTCTGTAGCTTAGATTTTGGAAACAACAGTTTGGTTTACCTTACTAAAATAAAGCACCATCAAACTAGCCTACATTCTTCAGGGGATGGGGCCTCATTTTTATGGTGATTGTCTCTATTGACTTTCTAAAGGACCGCAATTGAAACAAAGAGGGCCACCCCTCGAGAAACAAAAAGGCCGTCTAAACAGTCTTTATTGTTTGATTATTAATATATATTATATTATATATATAATATAGTGCGTGCAAAGCTTTTAATAGCAAGTTTGTCTGGTGTGTGTGCTGGGAGTTGGCTTGCTCACTGTCGACTGTGGTATGGGAATTGCACGTTGAGATGAAGGACATTTGTATATATTTTTTCACTTTCCGTGCTGAGTCTCTAAGATTTCTATTGCAAGCGAGGGTTCTGTAACTAGCTATACAAGTAGATTTCAATTATCATTTCCTATGATGAGGCCAGTGGAGCCATAAAACGTTTTCGATGTCAACGGATTGGGTTACTGGGTTTGTTTCAGTTCATCCCCATGGCGAGGCTACAACGCAGTCCCTGCACAGAAACCGGTGAATGTCGCTATGTATGCTGCTGGAGGAGCAGTTGCTGGTGCAGTGGTGGGTGCTGGAGCAATGAAACTCAGCATTGCTTAGCGCTCATTTCAGCTTTCAGAAGATCACTCGGAAACTAAAGCAGGGGTATCAAGAAACTCTCGTGGTATATCAGAACCCCTAAAAACATCGAACATCATTCCCCCAAAAAAAGGTTTCCACCAAATAGCTCCAATCGCAAGGGTTGTTGAATTTTAGGTTTATTCATTTGGGGTCCCTGATTGGGGGTATTTATCTTTGTAGGGGCAGGATCAATATCAACCCAACCCAGGAATAGTAAAGCCTCAGTTCATCAAGAAAGGGGTCCCCAGCATGAAGTGATAATTCCAATTGTAGCTGGTACCCCCATGTTGATGAACCAGGGGCTTATTCGTGTGGCGTTGACATTGAACTGGATTGGTTCATAAACCTCTGAGGTGTTAACAAAGCTCTTACATGAATGATTGGATATTCATGCAGGCCATAATATGGTATTATTATTATTATATAATTATATATATATAATATATATTGGACCCGAATTTGAGATTGGCCCAACCAATGTTTTTGGAGAAGTGAACTCAATGTCTTGCTTCTTGTTGCCGGAGGTGGGAAGTACTGGTTACTCGCATGTTAATTTAAACATTGACATGATGTAATAAAGAAGTACCGGGCTTTTATTACAAGCGATATATTCATATATATTCATAAGATTGTTCAGCTTCTTAATCCCCTTGATGCCCCAGCAACGGGCTCCCAGGTACGCTTACAACAACATGTACGGTGACTCGTGGGAGATTCACCGCCGACGCCGCTATGGAGACTTCCGAAGCCAGAGTTTTTGCATCGTTACAGCGGCTGGAGATCGCAACGGTGCATTCATGGCATGTGAGCAGTGCTATCGAATCTATGGCCCCTGACTGAGCACAAACCGCAAGCAGAATCAGACATGTTTGCCTGATATGTGGGTGAACATGCTTGATATGTACAAAGATGATCATTTGATGTAATATATATATATATGCATATATATATATATATGTGCAAATAGTGTCTCATCAACAACACACAAATCGTTCCTTCCAGAAGTTGCACCAGGCGATCTGTGATGGCCTGAGTCAGTTTTGAGGCTATGCCCAGTGCCCGTCAGCCAATTCTTGCCAAACTTCTGGTGGCTGTCGATATACCACACCACAAAGCTTTAGTCGAAACTTGGAGACAATGTTGACAATGTTCTTTTGTTAGAGGTAAACCATGGTAAACCATGGTTTGTTGCTGATGTTGGGCATGCCACATGTTATCACATGTTGCCACTTTGCGTTCATGTTGATGCCCATGAACCCAGGAGATGAGCTGGCGGCGACTGGCTTCATTCCCAAGGCCTTGCAGCCAATGAAGCCGCAATTGGCCTCGGATTCCTCAGGGCGAGATAGCTTGTTCCTATCAATTCTGCACAGGTTTCAGGTTAGCATTGTTGAGTCTTGCATAGTGCTCAATCATGATTTCTGTGTATCTGATAGAATCGGATAGAACATGCATGTTGCAGAGAATCCTGTGGTGTCTCAAACATTTGCATACCATTACCTGTTTTGCCCAAACAACCAGCTAACACATTTCATAGTCAAAGCATTCTGATCTCACCAAGATCAGTCTTATAGTACAATCGATACCAAGGAAGCCGTATTTTATAGATATCGTTGTACAGTGCCAGCAACATCCGCAACCGAACTATCTGTGCTGGCGATGTCCTGCTGATAGGCCTTTGCGCCGCCTTTGCGAGTGAGCTTCACCAGCATTACGGGAGCAGGACTTTCGGCGTTTGATGGTTTCTCACCCGTTGGATATTCCTGTCTTGTCTTTTACCTCCTGCACGGGCAATTCTGATCAATTCTCAGCATCTTCTTTCAGAGGTACCATGGATTGGAAATAGAAAATCATGTTCGCAGCTTGGGAGGTTGCGGATACTCTGTGAAACTGGCGTCCAAATATTCCATGTTTAAATGCAGTTTCAAGATTTCGCAGGAATAGACACAGCTTCCATTTGCCCTCCTACCACGAAGGCAGGGTGAAGGAGAGGGATGGACTGTTTTCTCGATGATTCGTGGCATTTCGTGGCTCCGCATTTTTTGTTGCTTTAAGTCCAAGGGCTGGGCCTTCCCGACTTCCCACTCACCCTGTCAGGCAGAGGTTGAATTGGCAGAGGCGTTCAATCGAACCATGTCCTTTAAACCAGAGCTGTTCTTGGTGTCTTGGCCCATCTTGGCCCGAACTGATCGGGTCGATCGGGTTTCTCATCGCTGACAGGTTCCTTTTGAGTCAGACCACGGACGAAGGGATGTGAGTGATGGCAGCCACTGGCTACGACAGACTGGCGAGTATTTTTTTTTGCATGGAGTACTTGTAGCTACTTGATGCTGCTTGTATAGTAGTACAGTAATTTTAGTGGTAGCTTAAGTCCTTCGAGGGGCATGTCGACTCCATGGAAGGATGTGAACCAATGTGAAGCAATGTGAAGCAATGTGAAGCAATGTGAAGCAATGTGAAGCAATGTGAAGCATTCAGAGTTCATTGGGAGAGAAGCAACCCCTTTGATGTGATGAGGTGCTCTCGAAGCAAGACGTTTTAGCGTCAACATCAAGTTGCCAACCAAGCACCGGAGTCAAATGCACAGCCGATAATCGCTGTAACATTGGAAATTCGTTGTGCCTCAGTGGCACTTGTCTATGTCAGAGTGGATGCTTGGCAAAGCATAGAACGCCCCATCCCCCAACAATCCTTGTTAAGTACACAGGCTTGATAGACAGCAGAGAAATCGGAAAATGGTGTTGATATCGGGTGTGGATGGTCCTGACAATCCTGGCTGATGTTCAATTTTGTTGCTGAGAGAATAGCAAGCTCTGCTGGATATTAATGTGTATATATATACATGTATATTATGTAGCATCAATGATTCTCAATGAACATGGTGTATCTATGTGTAACGGGCCGCTTCAAGATTCTGCACTCTGAAAAAGAAGGATGAGTCGTTCATACATTCCCAAGTTGAGGCAACGTTCACAGGCCACAAGGTTGGCAAGCCATCATGACCATTAACATACTGGTCATATGAGTCATTACTTGAAAATCTTGAAACACAGAGTACAAATGGATATCAACGTTGATGAAACATTATGTAATCATGATGATCATGATGTTCCCTTGATGTGCCCAGCGGAACCAGGGTCACAAGAGGAAGACCAAGATCTCCCAAGCTGCACCAAGGATTCTGCTGGAATGGACAGATTTGTGTACTTGACCAGGCATCAGTAAACGCTGGCCGCGGAGTACACGGAACCATTGCCATGCCCGAGTCAATGGCAGCGCTGCTGGTCATGTACATCTTGTCTCACATGTTTTAGGCCTCTGGGCTACTGGCAAAGTGACCTGATCTATCAGCTTTATACAATGATGATTGATGTATAGATATGTATAGCAATCCCCACAAAGATATAGAAAAGTCAAATCCACATGGTATACAGAATCTCAACGAGAAAGTTGTCTTGAAGACATGTCTTGGCATGACTTGATTCTGCTGAGCAGCTTGGTCGGTCGTTGCCTCCGCACGTGCAAAGGCAGCTGTGCTGTTTGAAGGGAAACACAAATGACCTTTTCCCACTGGCAATTCAGCTGCATTTTCGTTGGGACTGCGCACGCTAAGTTGTGCTCAGTTCCGACATGTGCGCAAAAAGATACAAAAAGGATTGCTGACGAAGCAATCAGATTCTAAGAGGGGGCCAGTCTGACAGAGTGTCTCTCTATTTTTTTTGGATGGAGAGCAGTTAGCAGTGTTTGCAGACATGTCGGCACTAAGTTGTGGCACACTAATTACATCCGTCAGAAGTGTTTAAAAACTGCAGTGAATGTTGAGTTTGTCATTGGTCCATATATATTGATCCATTTCTCCTACTCGGGGACTATCTTGCTAGGATGATGCAAAGCGGTGTGCTGGTTCCGCCCAGAATTGCCCAGAGTTTTTGAACATATCAATCGTCGCCATTGAATGGCCCATGTCAGCAGTTGACACCGAGAATTTGCGGTAGTGAGCAACTGCTTCTGGGAAAAGATTTGCATGGCCTATACATTAGAAACCTTGGGGTAGCTCCACAACCAAAAGTCAATATGTCATGAGACGGAGATGGAGCTGAGAATGGAAAAACTGACCTGCACATAAGATAGAACATAATTATCTAAGGAAAGTCTTAGTAACAGGCATGATTGATGCATTCTGTGAGCTTATAGCCTCCTGAATCTTTCCTTGGTTGGTCTGTCTTTTCCTTGGATTTTCTGTTCCTTTGTTTCTCCCTTGGAAACCAAACAAAACCAAAGGAAATCAAAGGAAAACTGTAGAATCCACCCAGCCCAAAACCAAAGAAAAACAAAGAACATCAAAGGAAACCAAAGGAAACGAAAGCAAATCAAAGGATACTGTACCCTGCTGTGAAGAATGCATGGTCCAGTGATGTTACTAATGCTCTCCTATGACATTACTATATGAATGGTTCTTTGGTTTTGCTTTGTGTTGTCAATTTTCATTCAACTTAGCTCCATTCTACATCCAGCATAATGTCGAGAAGCTGTGCGGTGTGCGGGATTGGTGGTGTGAAGTTGTGTGGTAGATGCAAAGATCGTTGCTACTGCAGCGTTGAGTGTCAGCGAGCGGACTGGAAGACCCGCAAGACATCTTGTTGCAAGAACATCTGCCAACAACCTGATGTTCTCGGGAAGAGCTTTGATCCATTTGATCCTGCTGAGATGTTTGCGGAACAGCACCTTTGTCAATTTGTTCCGCTGATAGATGGGAAGGGTGCTGGCGTGGTTGCAAAAACCTTCATCCCGGCCGGTGAGATCATTGTGCAGGACCAGCCTCTCATGTACATTGATGAAAAGGAGCTTGGTGTCTCAGACATTTGGTCTTCCCCCATGACAGCAAAAGTTGATCGAAGACATGCTCTTGTCAAAGAGAAATTTCAGCAGCTTTCTGAGAAGGATCAAGCCAAGGTGAGGGAAATCAAAAGCGGAGCTTCTCTTTGGATACCATGATCCCACCCTGAACTCATTGCAGGTGGCCTAAATGATTTGCTTTGAGGAGATCACTTTTTTGGAGTCCCATGCTATAGATTTTAGAGCAGCAACGAAACAACCAACTACTACTATGGATTGGATTCTGACTACTATGCAGTCGTAGTTTTCTTTCGCAAACGCATATATTCTAAATAAAAGTCCAGCATGACATGACAGATCTTCCACCAACGCTGAAACCTGGATTTTGAATGGTCTTGAACCCTGCTTAGGTGCTTTCCCTCGAGGACTCCCAGACCAACAACAAGCTGGCACGTGCAATCGTGGATAGAGGGTATGCAGATGGTAGTATCAAGTCACCCTGGGAAAAACTCTACACACGGTCTTCAGTTCCGTCAACATCCATTCCAGAAATACAAGATCCAGGGTACAAGAGTGCAGAAGGAATCTTCCAGACCAATGGCCTCCCAGTAGGAAATTCAAACTCCTTGGGTTTATTTCCACTGATCAGCAGATTCAACCACAGCGCCCCAACGCTGGCTACCGCGGACATCCCGAGAAGAAGTTACAAGTTGTGCAGGCCATGAGAGATATGAAAAACCTGGTGAGGAGATTCTTGGGCTTTGAAAAGCTGATTTCGACATATAAATCTTCCTGATATCGGAAACCTGTAGATAGATTATATAGGGATGACTGGATGACTGTTGATTCTTTTTCCTGATTTCTGCAGATTTCTCAGAGAAATCCAAGGATTTGCGTATCCTACTTCAATGGCTACTTTATGACTTCAGATATGCGACAGAAGCGCACTATGATGAATTGGGGATTTCAGTGTCAATGCGAGGTCTGTCAACCTGCTGGATTGAAAGAGGTGCAGGACCTAGTGCGATCCACAGATGACGGCAACATGTCGGATGCGGATATGGCAGCACTGGTTGGACCAGATAAAATGGCATTGCTGGAGTGGAAGTTTGAATCCAATCAGCGGCGGCAGAGGCTCCATGAGCTGAATACCCGATTGAACGCAGCATCATCATTGGCTATGGTGAAGCGAATTGTGGAAGAAATGGACAGCTTGTATAGAAAGGAAAAGATTTTGCCACACCTGCTGGTAGAGGTACAGATTGCTTTGGACCTTCTGCAGGCTCATGTTGGCTTTGGTGGACAAGAGGTTAAGAAGTGGTGCAAGACCTTGTACAACACCAAACGTTTGTTGGCAGGCGAGAAGGATCCTAAAACGAAGAAGGTCAAAGAGTGGTTGTCGCGGTCTCCTAGCATCAAGGAGGTCATTGACTTTGCCAATTCTTCAGACTAGCCGCTACTAGCCCAAAATGATTGGCAGATTGGGAGATAAAGAAGCAGGCTGCTGGTAAATGAAACAGCTGGGAAAAAAAAAGCGCTACGGATTTTCGTCAGACTTGAAAGGCTTGGAATAATTTGGAACGGATGCTTCACAGTACATGACATGTGTGCAGAGACATTATACATATTATGTGCATTTGGTGATTCGACCTTGAATCCTCTGTCAGGTATGCAGTCGCTCGGTGGTGACACCAGACAGGAGTTTTGGATAGATTCGGTGTCCGCAGTGTTGTGGTGTTGAAATCATGTCTCGTGATGTCTTGCTGGAACCTGCATGTTTTTCTCCGTCTCACTGTCATTTTGTTGCTATTGTTTCTGCAAGTGAGTCCTTTCTTTCTATGCGCACTTGCTCATATAATTATGCAGCTCATCTTCAGACCTTCTGCAAAAAAAAACACCTGCGGCAACACAGCGCTATCTTGGCTCCGGGGATCATAGTGCAGAACTGTATAGAACTGTGGTACCAACGTTACCAACGATGCTGCCTTGCTGCAATATCAAGTCTTGAAATCCTTTGTGATTTGGGAAACTCGTCAAATCATCGTGTTTCATACGTTTGAGATTAACATGATCCAACTCTTCAGACTGGTGGAAACTATGACGTAGAGCACGGTACAAGTTCTGCACCCAGTGGTGCCGGTTATGCACTGCATCACCAAGACCTTGAAATTGAATCTAAGGCTCGTTCGGTACCTGACGCAGTTGCTGTGGCTGCCAATGACAGCCGCATATGAGACGTGGCACTTAGTGGACATCGCACAAGTGGTTTGCCCCAAGCCCACGGTCAGTTCCACCGCGCCGGCCTTTCCAGAGTACAATGTGGGCATCAATTACACCAGTGCCACCTGTCTACAATAAGAATCATCGCCAAAATGACAATATGGGGTTGCACCGTTGCACCCACCTATTTTTTTCTACCTCAAAGGGGGTTGAAGCATGCACAAACAAGTTGGTGCCATGTTTCTGCTGGAATCCAGATGATACAAGTACTTTCTCCCCCATACTTTCCTTCAACAAGCACAAGATACACATTGACATGTTCTGTCCGTTTTGAACCACCTTGGTTTCAAAATGTTTCCAACGTATAAAGCAACACTTAGGCGTTCAGAATGAACAATTCCATCAGGAAGTGGATTAAGACGCTTGATTTTTATTGAATTTTCATATGACCACAGTAGAAAAGAACAGCCTTTCCTGAGGCAATGGTCGTGGACGCTCCGCATATTGCACCTGGCCATTGCAGAACGGGTGGAACGCGACCTGAGACATGGACCATGGCACTACATGGTACTAATGGAAGTATTGATCAGTAGCATATATATATATATATAATATATGTATATATATGCTGCATATATGTTTGCAATATGTATTATAAATTCAAAAATATATAGTCGAATGATCCATTAACATCCATTAATTGATTTTGCGGGATGGTCATGGAGAATAGTGTTGACGAGCTAAAAGGCTAGTGGTTGCTTCGAATTCACTGGAGAACGCTTGTTCCAAGAGCTATCAAATAAACCAACTGGTGACTTTATGGAAAAATGCTATTGTCTGGAAACATCACATTCAGGTCAGAAAATTTTTCCAAAGCCTCTCTTGTGTGTGCTGCCTCCGCTTTTGGTTTTCATGCCAGTGAATCCTTGCCAGTGGCCCGGTTGCCAATCGCAGCCAACCTTCAAGCGGCAAAACAAATAGTCTGAGGTAAGTTTCATGCGAACTAGCAACAAGGCGGTGAGTATCACGTTCAAGATTGAAGATGCGAATGGTGCTTCGGTTGTTCCTTGTATGCAAACATGACATTTTGCCTCAGGGTCAAGAACAGTGACGGTGGATTTGTGTGAGTAGCTGGGCTTGGGAATGCACTGTGCTGGTAACAGGCTAACGTACTTTGGCAAATACTTCAAGGTTTTATTGTGTTTGTGTGCGAAAACATTTCGTTGGTGGAAACGAATTCCACAAAGCAAGTCGGTCCGCCACAGATCATGAACAAGGTGCCTTCAACTACGGTCAATCTTGCAGCAGTGGCCACTACTGTTCCAAACACCTGCACTTGTCGCTTGGCTGTCTTCTCTGCTGGCTAGATCCATTGACAGACTTGACAATATGAGCAATTTCAGGATCAGGCTCTGAAATGCACAATCCCTGCCTGTCATGTTGTCAACACTTGTACCGGTTGCTAGCACATGCAGTGAATCAGCTGACAAAGCTTTCCGTAGTACAATTTCTAGAGATTCAATCTTAGTTTGGCTGCCCCAAGCCGGCACAGGAACGAACCTACCGCTGCTTTTGCAGTGAAAGTTGTAGTCACCACTACTCGAAGTGGAGATTTCCTCACGCCAGCTAAAGTAAAAGGTGATAAGCAATTTGCACAGGCACAGAATGTAGATGATTTGATTGCTTAACGCAGTATGCTACCATTCTGACTCTGACAACTCTGACAAGTTATGGTCACAGGGAACTCAATCACGGAATCGAAGCACGGAAATGGTGGGACATTCTGCGACCCATTTGGACCCCACGCTGAGGCACAAATCCAACCATCCCAACGGCAGTTGCATCCACCTATGGCACTGGCTACGGGACATCTTGCAGTGCATGGGATGAGCAGCTTGATGAATCTGATTCTGATGAAATAACATGAAAAAACTGCGATGTATGGACCCAGGCATTTTTGTTAGAACTTTAGATATTGCGATTAACAAAATCTTGTTTGACTATGTGTCTATATTGTGTGAATATGTTTTTGATTATGGTTTTGTTTATTCTGTGTGTAATCATTTTTTTTGGTTGCTAAAATCAACTTTCTTTGTTCAAGCCGGTCTCTTTATATATATTTTGAGGAGATTGTTTCATGCCTTCTGAGTTGACTTCACTCAAGACGCCATCCTACATCAACTGATTTGAATGAGATGTTGTGATGCCATTGTAGTTCAGAAAGAGAGATCTTCTGAATCTTTTGCTTCTTCTTGAGCCGTGTACACCCTGAGCCCAGGACTAACTGTGGCGATCTTTGGGTGAACTTGACAGTGGGTGCATGGTGCTGCCGCCCATGGTGCTATGCTTCCTCAGATTGCCCAGATGCCTATTCAAGTCAAGCCATCCCGGGGCAATTCTTTAGACACTCGATTCAAAATGATTCAGATACATTTTGCAACCCTATTTGTGTGCCATGGGTGGAAGGCTTTGTTGTTCACCATACCACAAGATGTTTTTGGATGTTTTTTGCCTTGGGTGTGGCATGATGTGGCCTTCAAACACCTTGATTCACCCTTTATGACCAACTGGATGGTTCAGCCAGATGCAGCCTGCAGAAACGAATTTTTATTGCGGGAAAGGGAACGATGTCTGACCACCAAGTCCAAAATGCATCATAAATATGTAGTGATACAACTAAACATAAATAGACATGAATATGGAGATTATGAAGCAGGGTTTTCAATATCTGTGATGCTACTTATGTAACTTATGTAAGATGGACAGGGTTTTGGTCCCTTTGGTGCTGAGGCTATGCCGCCTGCAACGCGGTAACAACACCTGCTCCATCCACGTGCCAATGGACGGCAGTGGCTCAAGCAAATGATCCATGCAAATGTTTAAATAAAGGAGCCTTGTTCAGCAGCGCCATGAGGAACAAGTTTTCTCTGAGCTATGGCGAGTCTTGTAGCGCCTGGGACATGCAGAATTGCGCCACCAACTACCGAGCAGATCAGGTGGACTCTTGGTGCTGTTCCAACTGGTGCTATGTGGACAAGTCATGTCCCAGTGCCAAAGATTCCTTGAACGACGGCATGACGGGCATCCTCTACTGGTCGGATAATGCCTGTCCAGATGACACTGCGCTCACCTTGCAGTGCCCTTACCGACCACAAAGTAACAATACACCCGCGGGGGATTGCACTTGTCTCACTGAGAAGGTTCCCTCATCAGTGATGGATTGGGATGCACTGGGACTGAATTCCACCACCTACGCTGACTATGGCACATCTTGCATGCCATGGGATTCCCAAGAATGCGAGAAACTGTATCCCAGCCTCAGTTCCTATGCCATGTGGTGCTGTTTGTCCTGGTGTTGGGTGGGTGAGACGTGCGCTTCCGCGCGTGCTTCTACCCTTTGGCCTGGACACTACTTCAGCAGCTGGACTGCATCGGCCAACGTGATGTCATTCATGGCCCCAAGACATTGGATTCCATGGCCATATGATATATACGTATACTTTCCACGTGGACTTGAGTTTGCCTCGAATTATGTTCAATTGATGCCAACAAATCTGCCAATGAACTGATCGCTGAGGCTATGATGGATGTGAAATGAGTGCAGACGTTGTTTCCAGCTGCAAGTACGACGATGCCTGCCAATGTCGAGGAGAGTTGCCCAGCGGCACCTTTGACAACGTCGAGGGCACTTTCAAGGCAAATTATGGCAGCAGCGCCTTGGTGAATTCAGTGGGCTGCCAGACTCGCGAAAATCAAAGACATACGATTCACAGCATGATTCACAAGATTCACATGATCATTTTGTTGGGCTCAACATCATCCATACTGTGAGTCAAAACTTCTCAGGTTTCAGTCATGACAAATGAATCATGATGAACTATGTTGGATCAGGTTGCAAGCCTTGGGACAGCCTGGGATGCAAATCGACTTGGGAAACCAACTCCAACAGCGGATGGAGCAGCAGCAACACTCACGACACTCGCTTGCAGCAGGTTGCAGCTCTTCGGGGGATTGTGCATCAGCTATTGGCAGCTCAAAAGTCATTCTTACCTTTCGTAGCAAGCCTTCTAGCGATGCACCCACGTGTCTTGCGGAAGACACTACTAAGTCACTACTACTATCTACTACTTATTACTACTTGTAGAAGGGGAAAAACAAAACACACAGGGATCAACAAATATCCAAAAACATTCAACAGCCAGGTTTGAACATTGCAATATGTTGCAATATGTTGCAATCAAGATGGATCATGACCATTCCTGCTTTGCTCAGGACTGGTGTTGTGATTCCTGGTGTTATGTCAACGATAGCTGCCCCATTGCAAAGCAGTCCTGGCTTGGCACTGGTTTCTATTTCAGCTACGAGACATGTTCCTTGGACCAAACATCCGTGTCACTATGCAAGGAGCATACCGATGGCTAGTAAAAATCATGAAGAAACATTGTGAAAACTCGAAGCCGATGGCACATGGATGGCACATGTGCAAATCCAGCTTTCCAGTAATTGATCAGGGGTCAGTGGAGTCGAAGTGGTGTAAGAGCCAGACATGATGGCGACGTCGCATTTCCAGGGCAATAGCCATGAGGACATACAGCGGGTCCTGCAGTGTGTGTGTGTATGTGATGCGCGTTTGGTCTATAGATGTAGATTGACACGTCCTCATCAAGCCTCCATCGAGGTATAATGTCACAGGCAAAGGTAGAATTCGTGAGGCCAGTGTTGCCCATTGCAGGAATCTGAAGCACCACTAACCGCCACTAACCCATACTGATCGACCAGATTTGGGCCCCAGGTGATGATCCGGAATGGACGTACAATGAGAACGCTGACACCTGTGATGGTGCGCACCGTCGTCGATATTCGGCCGACAACCTACGCCACTTGGATACCCCAAATTTGATCATGTTTTGCCCATCAAAGCTCAATTGGAGGGAAATCCGGGGAGAATTCCCCCATGGTCATGAATGGTCATGAATGGTCATGAATGGTCTCGTTTACCATGGTGTTTACCAAAAAGGTCGGCTTTCAGCTCGTCGTCGGAGCGGTTCATTCAGTTCCAGCTCAAGTTACAGCAGTCGCCGCAGAACGTCCTTCTCCTCTTCTTCCTATTCATATTCTTCAACCTCTTACCGAAGGCATGGCCTCAAAAAGATTGACTTTGATGGGCTCAAAGGTGACAGTATGCATGTCAGGATATGTGCATATCATGTATGAAAATGATATTGTAGATCAAGGATGTAATATTGAATGACAATGTGCCATCTTCATCATTTTGCCCCTCACAGTTCCAATAGATCATTATATTTCTGAATGATATGAATAGATGTGAATAGATGTGAATATATGACAGATGTGAAAGTGACACAATTGACAGCCAGCACAGCCAGCACAGCCAGCACAATCATGTCGCACAGGCGTTCTCCTCCTGCTCCATCGACCTCGTCGCGTCGCCGCAGCTATTCGGCGCCCACCAGCTACCAGCCCCGGCGCCGCACCATGACGGTGAGCCCACGGCGCCGTGCAGCGCGGCGGCGTGCACCTCCTCCACCGGCACCAGCACCGGTGAACACACGACGACGCACCTCCAGCATCAACGGGCAAACGTCACTTTGATTTCAAGTGTTGGGAGTTGGTAGGTGGAATGGAAATTGGATGATATTGTTATATTATTATTGTTATATTTTTATAGCTGTTAATATTATTGTTTTATATTTTCTCTGAAGCATGATTTGTCCTGTTGGGTGGGGGATATGTGGCAATGTATGCATTGACTATCCACTTCGTATGCAAAGAAAGCATGATATGCTGACATATACCAAAATCGATTGCTTTGCAACTCCTCAGATATTTCATTATAATTATGCATAATTACAGTGCAGATACACTTTGGACATCTATATAATATTATGTATATTATGGTATTTATAATTATGATATATATATATATATAATATTATATATATATATGTACACACTTATATTTATACCTATATATGCATGGTTGGGGGATTTTGGGGGACCTTTGGATGGACTGGCCAAGCAGGCCAAGCGCCTTCAGGACCATCGGGACGGTCGGGGACAAACTGCAGTCAAATTGCAAATGCTTTCCACAAAAAGGTTTCACTGAAATAAACCATGATTCGATAAACCAATATTTGTTTGCAAAGAGGACATTTCACAAACTGTGTATGAGATCAATACAGGTCTTGAAATGATCCATTTCACTCGTTTTTCATTTTTTGTTCACCAATTTCTTGAGTCCACACTTGCCATAGTGAAGTTGATGTGTCCGATGTGTCCCTAGATGCGGTGCCTCCAAGGTACACCACCACCCGGCGCCGGGCTCCAGCATCGGGGAGCACAACGGATGTGCGTCGCCGTCGCACAGCTCCTCCAACTTCCTATGGCTATGCCAGTCGTCCTGCGTGCCATGGCATGTGCGAAAAGGGACATTCAAAATGTGTAAAGAAACATAATTTTGTCCAAAGTTTTGATGATGTTAGATATGTTTTAATATGTGTTTTTTTTAACATATAGATTGCATAATAAATCACTGTTACTATATAATACTAATTATATACACATTTGACCTTTGCTAGGCAGCAGAGCTTGCTTAGTTGTATTAATTACTTTATCCCAGCACATTTGACTCATGCCAAGCATCACATGCTTCGCGGCAGTCTAAACACAACTTGTGCATGGTCCCTCAACCTCAACACTGTGGACTTTCTTCGCGTCTCTGTGTGATGCTTTGCCTTAGTGCGAAGGTGGAATATGGTGGAATGATTCAAACATTTCCCTTGTCCGCAGTTTAAACATGTCGCTTGCAGCCTAGAAACTCGCAGTTGCGCAAGCATTAATTACACAACAAGAACTTGGGCCATTTTTTCGAGTGACATACTGGAGCGTGTGAGATCCGGAAGGCTCAAATTTATACTTCTCCATTCGTGCATTGTATTGTTTGCTGAGGGTCATGAACAACTATGGCGGCAACATGCCTGTGCAGACAAGCCGCTTGCTGCTGCATGAGAAACAGCAACTTCTTGGCTTTTGGTTTGGTTCTCAACCTCTAAGTGCCTATAGTTGTCAGCCCTTCCATATCATTCAATGATGATAAGTGTGAGATCACGGGAGTGCACATACCGCACCTACAGTTACATTGCATATGCAGCAGGGATCAGTCTCGGACGAACCCTACTTGAACATATGATCAATTCTTGCTATCATACTGTCCTGACTTCTGACTCTTTTCCTTAATGTGTTTGGTTGGTAGAGAAGTTGCACATAGTTGCACTATGTTTATGCAGTTGTGTGGTTCTGCCGCCCATTCCAAATCTGATGGCGGTCAAACGAATTATATAGATTTATATAGATTTATATAGCTGAAAGACTATGAAAGACTTAGTGTGGATGCAGATTCTTGTGTTGCGCAGCGCCCCCATGCGCCAAGACTATGGATACTCCGGCGTCGCGAAACCTCCGAATTCGAACGCGAACATTGCAATGTATGCAGTTGGTGGAGCTGCGGCTGGTGCAGTGGCAGGTGCTGGGGCCATGTATGCGTACAACAACATGATCCTTGGTAGCAAGTGACGAATGTTTTGCCATTGCTTGACATGAGGTGACCCTTTGCAGTGGAATTTGAGATGCCGTTCAGCAGTCTCCAACTTCAAGCAATCAAGTAGACCCCCCCGACATGAGAACTCATGAGATGCTGATGTCTGTGTTCCAGATCATCACCCGCAGCTCGTTTTATGTTGTTTTGAGCCACAATGCGAGTTGCGTTCAGATTCTATGTGATCCCTATACAGGTTGTAAAGTGGCAGAAAGTGGGAAAAAATACACCCGTCCCTCACCTCATGCGATTCTAAACACAGACACCAGGCCGTATGATTTGGATGTCGCAGCAAAATAGAATAAAATAGATGCATAATCGAGCGAGGAATTGCAAAGGAACTCAATGAATGACAGTCAGTCACTGGAGACTTTCACAGCACCCAAAATACAGAACGAGTGTTTGACATTCAGCGGTATCAACCCACGCCATAGGTACAACAGCGATGCTTATGGCCTGCACCGGCGACGCCGAATGGGGAACTACTATGATGCAGAGTGGTGCATCGTGTCAGCCACTGGCTCTCGACAAGGAGACTTCATGGAGTGCAACTCATGCTTCCGTTTGTATGGTGACTTGCTCGCAACATCTCGCAACCATAAAAGTCATAAAATGATGCGGATACTACATGAAAAATACATTAAAAAAAAACAAGGCGGAGAAAACACAGAGTATACAAAGATCCTGATGATCCGATGCCCTGTCCATCACAAGAGTGCAAGCGTCAAGGCGTCAAGGCTTCAAGCACCATGTGTCACTTTGGGTACAAAGATATCACCAAAAAGATGGGTTGTATAAGTTGTAGATATAGTTGTAGCTGAATCCGTGCAGACAACTGCGACAAGGCTGCAGATTGAAGCAATCCGATAATTTGGTGAGGCTAGCATCCAGTCTTTCACAGCCATCAGAAAGACTTGTGCACCTCAACTTATTAAAAATAAATAAAAAAAACTTTACACACACACAAGATGCTGGTTTTATGGATGATATGTGGATGAATGTGGATGATTTGAAGCCCAAATCCCAAAAAATCCATTGAGTCCATAGCAAATTTATTTCATCTGAGGATACCCCTACTGCCAATCCGGCAGATCCTGCAACACTGCAGCGGGCTGCGGCTATACCACTGCTTCCACCTATAACAGAGATGACTTGGCTGCGACTGGTTTCATTCCGAACAGTGACTGGACAAAAACATGGATGTTTTTCTAGGAGATTCCATGAAATGACTTGAAGATCTTGAAGAGAGTTGCGTGAAGTATCCAAAGTGGCTAAGTGACTTCGCAAAATTGTTCCCTTTACCAAAAAATGAGCATGTTTGATCACCTCTATATTTCTGTCCAAAAAGACCAGATTTCAAGCATCCCCATTGCTACCACCAGAAAAAGACGAGAGCTACTTGCTCTTTCCAAGCTGGAAAGCCTTTTGAATACAGCTAAAATTTGCTAGGTTGCATGTGCTGGAGGCTATTTTGATCACAACTTTTGTCAGCATCATATGATGTAAGAAGAGGCTCAAAGAGACGAGATATTTGAGGGCAGAGGATCTGGAATTTGATCACAAGACTGCCTTGATCCTAATCAGCACATCCTCGGTTGAGTAGCACGCTGCAAGTGCGCTGAATTCTACCAAAATACCATTCAGTTCCTCTATTTCCACAGTTTTTCGTGACAATCTGCAGTCCAGGATAGACATGTCATGTCATGACATGTCATAACATGTCGCATCCAGCATCCAAAATGGATCTTTGGCCTGCCCGCGGCTGAGGTTACGTGCCTCCGTTGAAGGTCACCTTCACCAGCATCACAGGGCAGGACATCGACACTGATCCGATCACAGGCATTTGTCCACCACTCACCGCTGCCCAAGCGTCTTTGGTGGAGGAGTTGCGTGCCGGCATTGCTCGGCACGGTGTTTGAAGCTTGGGGTAACTCGATGACTAATAGGATCTAATAGGTAAATTTGCAGGATGATTCAAATATATTCAAAAGTTGATTGACCATTAAAGAATGTTATTAAAATTAAATGGTTTGGAAAGAGATTTCCACAACGTTTGGGGTCACTGCTGAATTATGGACGGTCTGAAGAAAAGATGTCAGCTTTATCCACACCCCCAAAACATCCCCTGCTTTGGCGCAATCATGGTACCAAGGTTCAACAAAACTATGTCGTTCTCGCCTGATCTCTTTTTAGTGCTTACCCAGCAGGACAGCCAGCATATCTACGTTGGGTGACGCACCACAGGAAAACAGCCTAGATTTGGGCATGTTTATCAAAAGATATCAGATATCAAAAGACTGTCTATTTTTGATATTATTGGCGAGTTGAGATTCGCAAACAGTTCTGAAAGGAGATGCTCATTTGGACAGTGGTTCTACAAATCGATGGCAAGTGACTCACCCCCTCCCAAAAGCTCGACTTGGAGGAAGTTCTGCGAACGGAAACTTCAAGTTGTGCGAAAGACACAACCACGAGCTGCACTGACACATGTTCCTTCGGCTAAATGCCTTTTTTCTAGCCGTTTTCATGCAATATCATGCAATGCTGATTATGGAGGATCCGACAAAATCTCTCAGAAACAATACCAAACATGCAACCGAATCACTGAACATCAGGATTTGCTTGCGGGAACCCATCATGGAACCAGTAGGGATATTGCGGGATACTACTGGTAGCTGGTAGCCTGCCGTTTTTGAGGTTGGATTGACTACTCCCAGTGTGTGAGTGGAAGTTGCCAGTGCCGCGCTGGGTATTGCCACTGAGCTACAGTATTATGTTGCTTCAAAGTCCAGTTGAATTGCAGCTCATATCCTCACTTGTTTGTTTTTCTTCGTTTCTACAATTTCCAGTTTGCTTCACTCTTATCCGTTGGAGAAACAGGACTTGGTTACTGCGATCCCGAAAAATGCAGTAGGCCAAAGCAATCGAGACATATCATGGCATACCTCCCGGTGTTTTTAGGTGGATCCTTTAGGCCGGCAATACAGATCCTTCAATTGCACACGCTGTGCCATGCTGCTGTTCGCTTCGGTCCCTTGATCATTGATACGCATTGAATCGCATTGATATAATGGTTATAATGGCTATTCCCCACTGTTGAACACGTGATTGGAGTGTATTCCACTCACATTATTTTATGTATTGTAATTATCAATTATTTGAATAATTTATGCCCATGATTTTGATGGGGGCTTCCCGAGACATTCACTGCCTTGAGGCTGGAACGGCCGCACATGCTCAGCCACGGGCATTGGTGCTGCATCCACATATACGATCATGTTGCCATGGTTGATGCTGCTGCTTCCATTGATCCTTGGTTGAGCTGGTCTGAAATACTGGTCGTTCATGTCATCAAACTCACGCGGATTTGTTGTGCTCTTGGGATTTAGCGTGATTGAGTGTCCTGGGTTGTGCTCTTGCCCCCTTGTTTTTGTCGAAATTGATGAAGGTCATCATGCAAATCATTGACCCTGGTGAGCGCATTTTGACTATCATGTGTTCTAGAAGTGGCTATTGCGGTGTGTCATGGTGATGGTTATCATTGTTATCATGATTACGATGGTGGTGGTGGTGGTGGTGGTGGTGGTGGTAATACCACAGGACCCTCAGGGTTTTGCTGCTAAGCAATGCTTATTTCATTGACTGGGCCAAGGATCCGGACACTACGATGATGGGGATCATTTTTGAAGATTTCATTGAGGTCCAGCTAAGCAGCTAGGATTCAGACGTTTGGGCTTTGAATATCTCTGAATGATCACCAGATGATCACTTCAAGCGTGGAAAATTCAGCGATCAGCTGGATCTCTTTGGGCCTGAGCCCCCATCACCACGTTATTCCATGATGTTCCCGCGGTTGGGGGTCTCGAAGCAGACTTCCTACTGAAACTCTTTGAATGGGAAGCGCAAGCCTTCACAGCTGTGATGAGGTAAACTGGATGCCCGATAGATTGTGATCATCCTTGTTTGGGCATCATTATTGTATGTGATCTCGTTTCATTTCATGAAATTATGTGCATCATAATACACATTATGATATGATCCAGCTGTATATTATATATATATATAATCTATAATATTATATATATATATATACACGTGTTTGAAAATTCTATATACATTGCATAAACTCCACATTAATTGAATTGGTTGCGCCTGTTTGTACATTTGAAGGATTCTACTGTATATGAAAGTTCATACACTGTGGATATACCCGCCAATTGCCAGAATCCAACACCTGTCGCACGTTCGCACCCCCCTCGTTTCTTTTAGGCCCGCATTGAATTGAAGAATGCGGATTTCTGGATTGGTGTGTTGGAAAAATTTCAAGTCCAACAACGATCTAAAGCTAATCTATGTTGTTTGAACTGGTACATCATTTCCCAGATTTCAGGAAGTAAGATCACAATCTTGGTTTCAAAGCAAGCTAACTTGGAGAATGCATGACAGTTGCAGGTGTGTTCACCTAATGAGGATAGACTCAACATCGATTTCTCGCATGAGCCATCATTTGTTCCAGAATGCAAGTACACACAGACTGTAAATCTAAATATGAGAAAAGAGCTTGGGCTTAGATGAGCTAGCTATGTGTTCAACTGCGCACTTTCTTTAAGCTTTGCAGCGTTTTGCACCTGCTAAAAGGCTTGAGCGAAATTGGAGGGTCGAGTTCTGCTTTCTGACGCTGTTTGCCGGACTGCGGTCCTCGGCACAGACACTAGGCTCACGATTGGCACCTCCTATGATTCAATCTTTCCCAAAACCACAGAGAAACACAAAGAAATATAGGTAAAAGTGCTGGGAAAGTGCTGAAAAGGTGCTGAGAAAGTGCTGAACAAATATGAGAACTACAGAAGTTTGACGGATATTGATGGATTTTTCAATTTGCTTCCAACAGCTAGCTGTAACATACATGTAACATACATGTAACATACAGTCCAAATGTGTCGAGGCAACCTATTTGCAAGCAACGTTGTCTGCAGACACTGTCGGTTACATCCTTACACTTGCCTTGCGGCTGATCCTTACTGGCATGTGTGTTGTTGAGTTTGTCAACTTCAAGCTTCAGTTTCCTAAACAGATAAAACTTTCTTTATAGGGATTTGAGATTTGTCTTGTCGCAATGGATGTCCACCGGCTTTGTTGTACTTTCGTCTGCTTTGAATAATGTCTATAGATTCAAGCGCCAAACTCGAGAAGAGAAAATGAGACTGCACGTCGCTTTGAACATGAAAAGTCTGCTTAGTTTCTGATTGATTTTGCATTGCAATGTCTATATGTATTGAGATAATACCTACGATTAGATAAATGGACATTGCCAAATTTACGATGAGAGGTTCCAAACATAGGTCACTTTAGGGACTTGTTGCAACATTCCCACTACAATTTACGACACATCTCAGAATGATTGCGCCCAGCATGTTGGACCATGTCAGCTCTGCGTCAGGAATTGAAAGGCTGAACCACAGGCAGGCATAGCCGGCATAGCATCATAGCATCATGGCGCTAGTGCTGTATAAATCTAGCTATCTTGAGCTGTCAGTGGTGGAATATGTTCAGTATCTGATATCCGGCAGCTTGTATCATGACAAGCCCAGGCAACCGACGCGCATGACCCTGCTGTGCTGTGGGGCAAAAAGTCCGAACCATGATTGAGGTTTGTCCAAAAATGAGGATACCCTAAAATCGCAGTTTTAGGGGAAACAAAATAATGATAAATTGCTGAATGTATTGGATGTTTGGGTACACTATCTTCAGACAAGCTCAATTCGTGTGCCGCATGATCAGCCCTACAGAAGCTGTGCTAAGAGATAAGAGTTTCGCATCCATTCAGCAGCGATGGGCGATGGGAAGGGCAAGTCACAACATTGGACACAACCAAAGTTGTTTTCAAAAACAATAGACCTAGTTGTGGTGTCAATGTTGTCACTACCTGTTTGATGGTGCATTGACACCACCTGGTTTGGGGTTTTGAGGTGTCTTCAAATTGGTATTTCTTGTCATGTCCTGCCCAGCTATTGGAGGCTGGGCAACCAAGGAGATTTTAACGCACAAGGTGCAGTTCCGCTGTGAGAACCCGTGACGATCAAAGTTGACAAAGGAAGAGGTTTGTTTTCAACAAAGCTCGTGGTTGCATGTTTGACTGCATTTCTGCCCTGCAGGTTCAGTTCTAGGATATATTTTATTGCGGATCTGGAAGTCCAGTTGAAATAGTTTCCTTTCTGACTAGTCTGGAAGAGATGAAGTGTTGTTGAACTATGAACAAATTTATGTGCAAATAACCAAGAACGATCTGCTTAGTGTATCCTATTGTGAACTCTCCACTTGACGGGTGAAGATTCTATGTATCTATAATTATGATTATATAATCATATAGTATTACGTAATTCGCTATAGAAAATGCCATTCAGGGATGTGTTTACCTGACACCTCCAGGTCTTTGGGAAGCCAGAGGGCCGCTACTTGCACTCTGGAGAGGAGGCTGTCTATTTTATTTATTTTCTGTCGGACTCGCGTTACCAAAAGGCAGATGAAACCAATGAGAGAAACCTTATTAATCAACCAATTCAGCATCCACAAACTATATATTTAGGAAGTTGCAATCGATCAGTGACGTGAAGTTTATCACTGCCTCAAGGCTTGCGACCAGTCAGCATGCTCCTTTGATTGCCAAAGCATCTTGTTTGTGCTTTATATACGATTAATAATTCACAACAGCGAATCTGTTGGGTTTCAATCTCTGGGGCCGGGGACTGGTGACACGAAAATGCACGCCCCGCAAAACCGGAACAGTCCTGGAACCTTGCTGGAACCTTTCGCTGTCGGGTTGCAAAGCGGGGCTAATTATTGTATTATAACTAATATATACAATTATATACTATGTAAAATGAAAATGTTCAATCAAATAGATGCCACCGATATGTTTTTTTTTTTCCGGTTGGTACTGTGTGTCTGTGCAACAATTGGGACAATTGTGTTTGTTTGCTATTATGGTACTGCCAGCCTCAAAGCACAAAACTTGCAAATAATGACGCTTATCGCGCAACATAAGCCGATAGAAAGATCAACTGACATGGTTTTCATGACCAAACAAACTCAAATTCAAGCTTGGCTGAACGGTCTTTACACGGAAAACCCGTATGGGCAGCGCATGACTTCAAAGCATGTTCATGCACGGCGGCGTCCCGGCGTCCCGGCACTCGTGA
>Ga0126342_10005058_pt1 | contig 22818 bp, 22 predicted proteins | sample Cyp1metagenome_FD_92528 | JGI IMG/M metagenome (GOLD analysis project Ga0126342, IMG submission 92528) | Coral microbial communities from Lord Howe Island, Old Settlement Bay, Australia - Cyphastrea 1 metagenome | ecosystem: Host-associated > Invertebrates > Cnidaria > Coral ...
GAAATTTGTGCTGTAAGGGTTGCAAAATCCAAGAAAAATGACCTTTTTTGGGAACATTTTTTTCCTGATCAGAAGGCCACGAAACACTGAAAGGGTTGTCATTTTTTTCAGCATGTTGATGCGACTACACGCGCGATTCCGCACCCGGCGGGATATATATGTACATATGCACACATATTTATGGATCAAGGTTAGCATTTTAAGCAGGGGATTTCAAGAAACAAATCTGGAGTATCCCATGATCATTCAACCACTATTATCAACACGGGCTCGACATGCGTGGTGCATACTTTGATATTTCAACCAGCACGAAAAAGTGTTTGCACGCAATTAAAATAGTTCAGAATAACTTGGCAAACATCGCATTTACACGCATCTTTGCTGCCAAGATATATAGTTCCAGTTCAGGTCGGTTGTGTCCACATGCATGGTACAGTATATATATATATCTTGTGAATCTTGATCCGGCAGATTATAATGATGACTTAGAAACATTTTGTTATCATTGTTATTCTCTTATGTATCTTTGCTAATTATCATCCAAATTCAGAGCTGAAATCCCAATATTTGCCAACCAAACCTGACTAGCTGGGACATCCGCAAAGGCTCTAAGAGGAATGTATAGAAGTCATCCAGGCAACCTTTACGAAACTCATCCAAGAATCTACATGCTATTGGAGGATAATGTGGGAGATTTCGAGAACATTTTCCAGCATTAGCTACATGGAAGATAAAACAGATGGGATACTCTGGCAAAAGTTCCATGGATTTCATGGTTTTTGGTAATCCAAGAATCTAGATGCATTTTTGGTGCTGATTGATTTTTCTATGGGAGATTTCCATAGATTTCCCAACCACCAAACACCGCATTTTCCTACTCAACTCGCGGAGGCTTTGCATGGTGAGGATCACGTGGAGATCTACAGAGCCACGGCAGCCACGGACCAAACCATCAGTGCCCACGGGTTTGGTGAATTTCCCACGGGTTTGGCCGATGAAAGTTCCTTTTCGCTGGGATAATTCGGATAACATCCACATGTGTGTGTGTTTTTTTTTAAATATGTAAGTATTAGTTTTGCTGTTTATCCCCCCTTTTGGCTACAAGCCAATTTTTTGTTGCTTAAATACAAAAGTCAAAGTTCAATCTCACATTTTGGTTTTCCGATGTCCTCATTTGCTTTGTTGGTTTAATACCCAGCTCCAGCTGAATCGGTGTGCCCAGGAGTGAAAAACAACTACGCCTTGCTCTTGAAGGATAGGGATGATAAAAGTCGCTTTGACCACCAGAAGGCGAAGTTGAAGAAGTTGAAGCTGGGGCAGTCCACTGGGAGGGTTTTCTGGACCGCGGTCCGAGCCCAAAAATGATTCATGTGGGATGGCAGGTGTGTTCTGTTATGTCATGTTATGCTATGCTATGTTATCTTATGCAATGCTGATGTTCATGTTCATCTTCATGTTCATCTTCATCTTACGTTCATGTCATGTCATGTCATGTTATGCGTTATATATGTATATAGACGCAGAGAGAGAGACACACATATGCATACATTTGCATATATCCGTGAGATCATACCATATACATCTTAGATAAACAGATGACACATCTTAGAGTCTCAGATTGATACATTTGACCCATCCCAAGGCCGGCCCGGCCGGCCCGGCGCAGGCGGAGCAACTCTACCGCGAAGCGCGGGCTGGAGGCAGCGCCAAGCTGGGTGGGGCGCCTCAGGGCTGCGGCCCGTTGTTGGCAGCTGGGGCTGGGCTCCCAGTTTTTGTGGATAGTAAGTGGATAGTAACTGGTAATAACTGGCAAGAATCAGAATTGGTAATAATTGGTTAACGCTAGGCCCTAAATATATGGAACATTATGGACATATCACCAGTTATGCGTTCCCATTTACAGGATTCACAGATATTTGGGACCATTTAGGGGCTTAGGGGGGTATTGCATCTCAGGCGAGTGTTTTTCTCTTCTTTTTTGAATTATGTTTTTTCATTTTTTTTGGGGGGGATTTGATCCAATTTTTGGATGATGAAATGACATGTATGCTGTATGCATATTAATTTTTAAAGAGTTTGTAAAATCCATATGTATTTGATGCCCCGGATGTCTAGGAAGCCGTTGTTTTTTACACGTTTTTTTTACCCAAACATTGATGTTTTACCAATTCTGAGGTAGTCCACTAAGAAATGGGTTTTGAAGCAGCAAAAAGATGAGATTACCCTCCAGCAATTTAACATAGCTAGGGACGGTGGCCCATTTCGTTTCCATGATTTGCTTAGTAAAGTGGTTGTTTTCGATAGCAAACTGTGCAAGAGGGTACCACCATATTTGTTGGGCCTTTGCTTGGTCGCCATGTCGGCACTACCGAGGCTTAGATCATCCAGATACCTTGACCTTTGAACACAACTTGGCGGTGCCGCCTGGGTCGACGGTAGGTCTTTGATGGTGGATTCCAGTTGATGTTTTCTTTCACTATTTTCAAGCATAGCTGGGACCGGCTAGGTCCGGTCCAGTTGGTGGTTTCAAGCATCTTAAAATAGATGTTCAAGCATATTTGGGATGATAGCGTCTTTGGCAACTAAATCCCAAATTGATGGTTAAGATTGGGGGGAACCACCCAAGAACATCACAAAGATGGCTGGTTTCAACCGTTTCTTATTTATGATCTTCAAGAATAGTTGAGATGATCATGTCCTATGACGAGTAGTTTGAATGGGGTCAATACATCCAAATCATCCCGCTGATTCATCATGGTGCTGGGTGGTAAATGGATAGTATACAATTTAGTTACAGTAAAGGCCACTTGTATGGTACCCTCTGGTAATGACCAACATAACTATGGAAAATCACAATTTATAGTGAAATTTATCATGAAAAATGGTGATTTTCCATAGTTATGTTAGTTTACCAGAGGATACTGCTCATAATTGTTCATCCTTTTTTTCCGGGAAAAAAGGCGGAACATGAGTTTGGACTATGATTTTCCAGGCTAGGTGTGGCAGTTCAGTTTCTTGGCTACTTCTGCTTGCTTGGATGCTCTTTTCCCAGCTTCACTGACCATTGAATGATCCTACTCGTTGTAAACTTTTCAGGCTCATCCCTGCTGGAAACAGCAGTCAACGCCGAGTTTCACCTATGGTCGGTGGCGCAACAATCACCACATCAATCAGCAATCACCAACCAGAACCAGAACATTACCACTTAACATGAGCTTCACCCAGTGTTTGGTGCCAAGAAGAACCAAATCAAGCACAACCACTACAACACCTACCGACCATATCCATTGTTGCCGTTTTTGCCTAATCTCCAACCAGTCGTAAACTACCAAAATCGGATATTCTGTGACCCTCAACACTTCAGTCTTGACCTTGAACCATGACAATCATTACACACACACACATATATATATAATATAATTGGTTAGATTGTATCACCCATATATAATCATTACATATATCATTACAAAACAATTGTATCACCCTGTTTTTGTAGTGGTTCAATTCCTGATATCCACGTCGCCCAGGCGCTGCTAGGCCCAAGCTCGGACGAGGCGCAACAGCTCTTTCTGCATGTGGTGGCGGGGAGCCGCTTGGTATCGGCGCTTGAGGGATCCCGGGGGGAAACAGAATTTGGTCATTTTGAATGGCTTGGAGTTACGTATTTAATACATTTGGGAGGATTTTTTGAAGGGAACCTTTGCGGAAATTGCACACGTCAATAGTTTTTGACACCCATGTTTTTAGAGATGTTTTTGTCGTTTTTCATTGGATTGGTTAAGGGAACGTTTGCAAGAAACCTCTATATTGTGGGGTTTAAAGACCCGGGTGTCCTGTAATCCTGTGGATTGTTCCTTAATTACCCCCCATGGAATATGGGGATTGAGTCGGATTGAGGTAAGAAAACATAAGGATTTCGAGAGATGTCACCAGGAACATCTTGGATTTCAGCGAGGCGAGTAGGCATGCAGCCTGTCAGTGGGGATGGCAAGTTCGCATGTTCGCATGCACATGGAACCAACAAAATTGGCATAGCCAGCAATCATGATATCCAACAAGGTTTGGAACTTCCTCAGGTGTCCAATAGTCCCTTGGGTTTGCTGCTATTTTACCCAGTGTTCAATCTTGGCATTTTTGGTCATTTTTGGGGCTATGGCCACGACTTAGGAGAGAAGAGGTTGGGAAAGGAATCGCCGGATACTCTGCGAAGTGTCAGCCTCTTGACCGAATCGCCGAAAGGATGGCGCCGAGTTTTGGGTTGGAAAGGTGTCCCATGGTGTCCCCGGTGTCCCCCCCGAAGTAGCCGAAGCTGGCAATGGACAAGTCCACCATCTTGTAGATTGATCTTTCATCGATCGAGGGTTCCACTGAGGTTTGTTGAGTGCTTAGGGCTCAAATTGCAACAATTATCAATTTGATTGTCGATCTAAAGGTCCATGTGGAGATTGTCCATCACAAAGGCCGCCAGGGTTCCACCATGAGACGACCATGAGATCCCCGCGAAAGATAAACGTGGGGTTCGCGAAAGATTCGCGAACATACTGTAATTGTTTATTCCAGAAGAATGGCCGTTTGCAGATAAAGGAATTTAGATCAACCGCCATTTTTCGAATGGAACATAGGCTCAACTTGCGACGTATGCTGACCTGGAAGCGGGCTTGTGAGGTAATCTCGCCTGCCTTTTGGAGTACAAAGGGGACATCCAGACGGCCAAGCAGATGCAGTACAGAGCCTACAATGGCCTGCTGAAGAGGCAGCAACTTCGTTTGGCCTGGCAGACGGCTGTCATCTCACTAAGACATACGCAGACATAGCCGGTGACTGACTTGGATATCTTGGATCTGAGACGTGTTCGGAACATCTTTGTATAGACATTAAATCTCTTGTCGCATTGTTTCCCTGACCATCCCCTTGTACCAGGAAAAATCCCTAACCAATGGTCCTCATCGGAATGGCTTGGCTGTCACCGCTCTCCGTACTTGTCAGGCTGGGGGAAGACCACTCGGAGACGTTGACGTGCATGAACAACTTGGCATCTTGATGTCAAAGGGTCAGTTGTGATTCCGGGCAGCTGGTTGGTCCAGAACCCCATGGGATTGCAGGGCGAACAGATCCAGCGAACAGTGGGTACATATACGGGCCAACCTGTGGGTCCCGAACCGCCGGAATTCGTCTTGGAGAAACCACACATCACCATCTGAGAACAGGAACACCCTTCCACAATTTGGTGATTTTCCTGTGCGTTTCTCAGAGAGGGGGGGAGAGATGTAATTATATATATAGATAACATAATAAGATAACATAAATCATGCTATAACACAACATATAATATAATATAACATACCATAGTACAATATAATATAACATAATATAAAAATCATATAATACAACATCACATAGTATAACATGAATAATATAACACAATAAAACATAATATGCGTTATGCGTGTGTATATACTAAGAGTGATCTTAAAATCCATCAGAATCCATGGGCCGAAGTAGAGTAGTAATTTTTGAACCAGAAAACTTCGGTTTAAAGTTTAGTAGTGGCCCAAAAAAACTATCAAACATATTCATTTTGAGGGCCTATATGGTCATATGCGGTATTTCATTGTTATGGAATGGAATCATCATGGACTGAACCTTGCCAGCAAAGCTTAAAGGCCATGAAAAGGGTCATTTTGCTATGCCAAAAGCGACCCAAAACGGATTGAACAGTAAATCACCATTTCACCTTGACCTCCCAGGCGACGCTTTTGAGCCTGGGCTGAACGTGTTGAACTCCCTCCAAATTTGGGGTGCTGATGGACGGGTAACCCCCGGCAGCTGGGTGCCCAACTTCTTCAGGCCCAGTATGATCTTGATCTTGATATCGCCATCTCCAAGACCCACAATTTTCATGTCATGGCTGCCAAACATCACTCAGGCATACTCAGGCTATCTATAATATATATATATATATATATATTCATTATCATTGAATATCATTGATTATCATGAATCATCATGAATCCCGTTTTGGCTCCTATGCACCTCGTTGGCTATTGCTTGTACCTTGCATGGTTGACACCATCATGCTAAACCGGGCATGAAACTGGGCGCTGCTGGAGTGAATCACTGCCCGAATGCCCCCACACCTGACAGTGGATATACATATATATATGATACATATATATATGATACATATATATATATGATACACACACACACATATATATATATACTATATATATATATATATTTCAATAAATAAATACATTGGGAGGTTTTAATCATGGGACTATATCTAATCAATTATATAGATTATAACTGATTATAATAAACCGTGGTGAAGTTGGAGATCGTTGATCCTATTGCTTTACTCACATTATAGATATATGAGAGTATATCTAATAATCTAATAATCTAATATCTATATCTACATATATCTAGCATTTTCGAAGAAACTGTAAATCTGATCCATATTTCATGGTTAAATCAGTTAAATCTATCCATATATCTATCGATTTCTATCCTTTCTAGCCATAGAGATCTCACCGCACCAAGGATCACCTTGCAACTCTTCGAGGAGGCGGAGCCGCTCTGCCGCCGCGCCCTGCGGAAGCGCGAGGAGATGCTGGGCCCAGAGCACCGCGACACGCTGACCTCGGCGCCTCGGAAAAGCGGGGGATGGCGGGGATGGTGGCGTTGTCACCCGGAAAACATGGTGAAACATGGTGAAAAATGGCGAAGAATTCTGGAAACATGGTCGATTTATGTAGATTTCCAGTGATTTTTGATGATGTTTGATGATTTTGGACTTTAAGCAAGAACGGTGCGGATGTGAAGAGGCGAACACAGGGGGACTTATAGCCTACACAATTCTACAAAAACGGCGGATATGTCAGACACGCTCTAAGGGAAATCGGCAAGTCTTGGTTTTTTCCTATTGACGTATTAAATCAACAGAAGGTACCGGAAACAACAGCCGGGTTAAGAATAACGAATGGATTTGGATAAAAAGACTGATGCAGTTTAGGATAGATTCTATGGTCATAGGGATGAGCCTGGTTTTTATGATGGTTTCAAGCACTGGTTCCTAAGGTCTTGCTGTTAGGGGCAATGTTGTATTGTGTTGGGGTCAGGCATAAGCCCCAAATGTGGAGGTTAACCGCAACCTATTTTTTTGGTGCCTTCAAGTTGCACCATTGGCTCCCCCCTTTGTGACACCAGTGAGGATGCATTTGGGCGGCATTTGTGAAAGCAGGAAGAGATGTCGGGTAGGATGGACCCCGTGAGTGCTCAGATAGGTCTTTCAGGGACAACTTAGGCATCCGCATCAAGCAGTGCAACGCCGAACAACTTCAAACATTCGAACGAAAAAACTTCAAGAATCCGGCACAAACAAGGATATTTATGTCAACACTTAGGCATTGAATCATGAACCTTTTGGATGTTGGTTGTAGTTATTCACCATGTAATCTGTGGTTTCCCCTTTTCTTCTCACAGTGAAGTCTTCCAGGTCAACAACCTGGCATACTTGTTGAAGGCCAAGAAGATGCCACTGGGGCTGAGGTGGTGGTGGGATATTTGTTGACTTCAGTGGGATCATAATGATATACGGTATATGCAATATGCAATATGGGTATATCCTCATTGTACTATCCAATTGTAATAGGATCTCTCTCTCTCTCTCTCTCTCTTTGTATATATATATATATATCCAATGCGTATATATTTATATATATGTAGATTATGTTATGGATTCATTATGGATACAATGGGGCCTCATATGGGATCATCATGCCTACCGTGGATAATGAGAATCATATTAATGCAAATCTCACCATGTCCACTACTAATGAGGGTAATAACTTGCTAGTGGATAGCAATATATGTATATAAACAGACAAGTTAACCTTACTGTTGATATATATGTATATATATATACATACAGTGGATATAGTGGAGTGTTGCAATTGGTTTACAACGGGATACACGACTATATAATAGTGGTATTCTCCGGTACTCAAACGCAGCGACATGGAACATCTCCCATTTAGTTCGTTGGTTTTCCCAGCTACCAACCTCCATTTATAGGTGATTTCCATGGATTTCCAATATGTTTGATTACCGAAGGGTAATATCCTTAATGGGGAGACAATGTAACTTAACCATAATTATCGTAAAAGAAATGGATAGCAACCTCAATGTTATGATATCCGATAATTATATAATATCCCATTATTATTGACTTTACAATGGGACAATCATGGGGATATTATATATATATGTATATGTACCCAAACACAGAGAGAGAGATATATATATATACATACACATGTATAGCATATATATATATTTATATTTATATTTATTTATTTATTTTTAAATTTATTTGGATAGACCATCCGCTGAGCAGTTGCAGAATCCCAGGTACGCAGATGCTGAGCACTACTACCGTCGTGCCCTGGAGGGCTTCGAGCGAACTCTGGGACCCGAACATGGCGACACTTGGCGCCATGGGAAGTCCTGGGATTCTCAGTGCCAAAACGACCAGTCCGACTTACGATCCATTGAGATTTTTGGTGAGATCTTTTTGATGATCCAATGAGGTTTAATTGACCATCTGGTTATGACTGACAGTTCGCCATGGAAAGATCCACCATTCACCATTTTTAAGAACGGTAAACCATCTATTTCTATGGGCCATCTATCCCATGGCTATGTTAGTCAGAACCAGAGGGTAATGGTATTCAATGGGATCGAAGGGTGGAAGTGCCGGACAAGTTTGAATCTTCCACTGGCTTCAGGATACGCTGCATACGATTTTTGGCTTGGCGACACTCCTGGAGGTTCCGTTGGGGGGGGTTTGCAGAAAATGGGTGCGAAAGCCACCTAGAAGTCCTTGTTCTATCGCTGGGTCTGAGGATAATCACTGATTTGAATATTCTAAATTCCACAAGGTTCACGTGCAGCCAGACCCCCCTGGTAGGGTACAGCTACCCACAAACATCGGCATTGAACCCAATCTAGACCCTGTAATCCTTGTTTGCATTATAGCGCCTCCCAAATAGACAGAAAGTTGGGAACCTGGAATTTATGAAAAGCATGGCTGATTCATAGCAATCTGATGATGTCACAACAGACTCAGTACATGATGAGACCTAGGCGGACTCATCCCAAACATGCCTATTTCAGGTTAGCGAATTATCACACTCAGATATGCTCAGATCCATTCGTTTTCGGGCTTAGACCTCCCATTTCTTCTCATTTTCTCCAAGGCAAGGCATCCACCTTACTTGTACCCTAAATTATTCCCATATGATTCACATATCATTCCATCCCAATTTCCGTCTTATCCGCATATTACCCAATCTTATCCCCATATTATTCCATCTTTCCTATTTTAGTCCCATTTCCTGAAGGGAACATTTCCGGAAAGCTCTATATTTACCGCCAAGAACCATTGCTTCTGGAAGGTTTCCGGCAGATTTTCCCTTAAAACCAATCCATGGTCGATTATAGCCCATTAAATCACATTAAATATCCTATTAAATCCTATTAAATGCTATGAAATCCTATCAAATGCTATGAAATCCTATTAAATGCTATTAAATCCTATTACATACCCTATGAAATCCTATTAAATGCCAATTTTCAGCAATCAAATCAATCCAGGTCATGGGTCGCTTCGCGGACGCCGAGCCGCTCACCCGGCAAGCCCTGGAGGGCTTCAGGTGCGGGAATCACATGTTTGGCTTGGGAAATTCATTACTTCCATAGAAAAGTGGTATAGGTTTGTATAGGTTATATAGATGATGATTTTCTTTTTGCAAGTTTGTTTTCCAGATATTTTTTTCTATCTTTTTTGGAGTTGCTATAGATGATTTTCCCACCTATCAACCTTCATTGAGTTCGCGGATTTCCCAGCCAGCCATGTTTGACTCCTTCAGGGTTTCTTTGTGCACATTAGATGGAAAGCATCAATACATGGATATACACATACGTACGGACAGACAGACGGACAGGCAGGCAGACAGACAGACATGCATGCATGCATGCATGCACAGATGCACAGTGCACACATGCACACACATGCACACACATGCACACACACACATGCACACACATGCACACACACATGCACACACATGCACACACACATGCACACACATGCACACACATGCACACACACACATGTACACACACATATAGTTATACTAAAACATATAGTTATACATATACATATACACGTACATGTACATGTACATATACATACATACGATATATATATATATATATATATATTATAATGTATTATGGATATCAATGAGGATTTTCCATCGCAACCTTAGATTGCAAGAGAGCAAACAATTCTAAACCCCTGGAAAGCAGTTTCTACTCCGGTACAGCCACGGCAGTGAAACGTTGTAACTGGATCTTCCATTGTACGCCAAATGGGGCGTGAATGGTTAGGACATGGGTTGCGATCCCAACAAAACAATACACCACCAGTACGAAATGAGTGGGTCATCACTATGTACTGTAATTGCATGTAATTGCTGTATATTGCTGTACATTTAGCTACACCATTTGGAATCTCAGTAGATGGTTTGAAGGTGGGGGCCACCATCAAATCAGCTCAGATCGACCCCGAACCGCGCCCAAACAAATCGGTCAATCGGTCCTGTGCGGTCAACCACCTGCCCTGGTAAACAAACATTGCAATGAAACATGTGCATTTTGTAACCTTTGCAGATCATTCTCCTACTTGTCCATGGTGATGTTGGTGATATTGGTGAATATCCACCAGGCATCGACCGGCAAATGATGAAGAAGAAATCCGCATATCTCCCTCTCTCTCTCTCTCTCGCTTTCTTTTTTTGATGCAAATGAATATAGCCTTAGAAAATCAAAATCTTGTTCGGAGAGTTTCACTCATATCACAGATAAAACCCAGAAATGAGATCTAAAAAACACCGTTTCATTGGGCTATTTTGGGGTTCCAAGTTAAATATTGGGAATGTTTTTTCCATCCCAGCGACATCGCCAGGGCCAAATTAGGCGCCGACCACCCCGACACGCTGCGCAGTGTGTTGCACTTCGGGGCCATGTTGCAGGCGCCGCCCCTGATGCCATGGTTGTCTCAGAACATGTTTTTTTCCTGGTGGAAAGTCTCTTAATATCTCTTAATCATGTCATGATATGTCATGATAAAAAATCCCAAGCTATCAAAGTTACATAATTCAGGATGGGATACTGTACCTGTTGTATCCTGTTGTAATCTCCCATCATTTGCAAACTCGTTGCCAACGAATCCTACAAATGAATGTGTATTTGGTGGCAAAGCATGGTTTTGATGGCCTTGCTCTAACCAAGCTCCTGTGGTACTGAGTACTGATATTCCATTTTGGGAATGATCTTGATAATAATTCATCAATAGCACTCTAATAAACTCTAATATATTTTAATGATATTAGTACGCACCATTCATTCATAGATGTGCCGACACGTGCGCAACCTGCAAAAGTGAACAATCCACTGAAATCCAATCCTGGAAAAGATAGACTTAGCAATCCCATCCCCCTAATATGAACAACTCTGTAAATGGCAACTAAGTAAACCATGGTTTCTAGGGGGTGTTTTAATATCTAGGGGTAAGGGATTAATTTATCATATCAAGTTGGTTAGTTATATGTATATAGTCCCACTAACATCTCATTAAATCCCATTAAATCCCAATTTATGGTCACTAAAATCACTAAATGGTGGGATTCATCCAGACTCCAGACATTACGGACGAGGCGAAGAAGCGCTTTACGGAGGCCACGGAAGTCTGCGAGGAGGTGCACGAACGCTTCCAGCAGGTGGGGTCCTTTGGAAAAAGGTGGGAAAAGTATGGACAAGTGGTGGATGAAAACGGGAAAATTTCGCTGGCTTTTGGGGAAACACTGTAGTGAAAACTACGTATGGTTTCAAGCCGTAGATTCTCCCGACTTTCCTGGTCGAAGGGTGGGATGAAGAAAAAGTTGAGGAAACTTGGGACATCTCGGAGTCATATGTTTCCTATTGGAGCAGTGCTGAGTTGTGGGTTTCGATTCTTTCGCGAGCAGCTCCAACCTTCATAAGGTTTTGCTGGAAATAGTGAGTTTTTTTAAATTATCAATGCCTATAACAATACTGAGCTCAAAGCCGCCCTATGATAAAGTGCGATCAACACGACGCATCAGTATACAAACATCCCTCAAACCAGCCTCAATTTCCCAAAATATGCTTGAGTCATTTCTTTTTGCTCAAAATTTGTCAGCCCAAACAATGACTCAAAACCAACTCAAACTCAACTCAAAATGAATTCAACCCGAAAATTCGATCAACATATTCTTTGACTAAATTTTCTTCGAACCAACTTCGATTTGTTAAAATCTACTCGATGGCATTTTTGCTCAAAAACTCAGCAACCAAAATCAATTCAAAATGGTTTCGATGACAATCGGCTGATGCATTGCTCAAGATGACCTCAAACTCTACTTGTGTGGTACTCGACAGTTGCACACGCCGTGTTGCACCCCAAACGGACCCCTATGAAGTAGAAGTTGAAGGTTTAAACATGTTTTAACATGAATTTCATAGGTTTTAGTTATGGTTTTAGTTTTAATCACAACATGGCATGCATTCACAGCTTTCCAGGAGTTTGGCCTGGACCATCCAGATACCGTCATGGCTGAGGAATACCTAGCGTCTTGGACGGAGCGAGCGGATGTACATTACTGGGATACACCCCAGTTACATATGGGTTATAAACTAGTTACTGGGAAGCGCCCCACTTGGCAGTGTGCAAAAATGAGCAAAAAAGGAGCTACGGTTTTTACCCGTACCCCAACCAGATTAAAGACATTTGATTTTGGAGCAAGGTGTTTGGTTTCCAGAGGATGCTCTGATCTTGACGACTTGATGACAGAAGTGCTGGCCGTTTCGAGGGGCAAACACCTAATCTGTGTTAAATTTGCAATTGTTAAACGCGAATGTGGTGGTCAACAACCTTTTTTTGTTGATTAGATTGAGTTTTGGTGAGTTGCAGTCCCTGTTCTTGTTAATTCAAGCCCGGTTCAGTCCGCATTTTTCCTCAGACAAGTTCCATTTTTGTAGGCTAAACCCAGTGTTGGGTTGCCAAGGAACCATCCTTCTTCTTGGAAAAGTGCACTTTTGTTGAAATAAACGGACCGCTTTTGTGTTGCTTCAAACAGCTATATACCAACTGAATGTCTTTCAATCACCATTCATAGGTCAACACCCACCATTGTTGACTGAATCGATTCCATTTTTGTTGATATCGTTGCCCCAACCACCATTTTTGATTGGTCAAACCCGTGACAAGCCACACTTTTTAGTGATCAAAGTTCGCCCCCCAGGCCAACATTTTTGAAGAGGATGGACGGCTGGACGAGGCGTTTCAATTTAGGGTTTTTCCCAACATAGATGTGGAACACCAATGGTTTCCCAGGATTACAATCTACAAATAGGGGATTGCATGGATGATTCCACATCTAAGTTAGTTTACCCCAGGCTACCTTTTGGTAACATTAACATGACTATGGGCAATGATCATTTTTAAATATTTTTGATATATAATAGGTAGATCACACATATACATGATGTATTTTCCATCGCCGTGTTTGATTCCCAATAGGGTAGCATAGCAACCCCCAAAAGATGAAGGCAAGTAAAACCTTGCTAAAGTATGTAGTAGCATATATATATATACATACATAGAGAGTCACACGTTATTTTTTCATCTTTTCGTGGGTTACTATATTTAGGCAAGATGAGGTCGACCTGAGATAAGCAATCAGAATTAGTGAGAATTACGCAAGCAGAGTCTTACCACTCCTACCATTGTTTCGACCTACTGTGGCAAACCCAATCTCTCATGCCAGGATCGCGGTAGAGGTGACATTTCAGTCCAGGCCCCCTTTCCCCCCCCGCAATTATATAGTGAAGCATCAAAAGCAGGTTTGAAGGATGATTCTTGATGGGTGATTTTACTTTGGAGGCTCCAGCTATGATAGCTATGACACTTTACAGTTCAAAATTCACCCAATTTTGGCTGGTTTTAATGCAGTATTATTTGTTCAAGCCCTGTTTATGTCGGTGAACTCTTTTTTTCAACTCTCCATATCTTCCCTTTTTGCTTTCATGTTGCTTACTTCATCCAAAAACAGTCGAATACTGTGGTAAATCCAATAATAAGCCATGCCCACTATTCCCATAGATGGGTTGGATTCAAATCCATCCCCGGTATGGTTGGAAAATCTATATCCATTATGTCGTCATTGTACCACCATTTTTGTTCGTTAAACCATCGTTTTCCATCATTTTTGTTGGTTAAATCTTCAGATTTTTCCTTTTTTCCATGGTCGAATCCCAATTTGTCACCATTTTTGCACCATTCAAACATGGTTGACTCATGTTAAAGCACCATTTTTGTTGTTATCTCGCCATTTTTCCCCATCTGTGTTGGTCGTCGATGACGCCAGGCCATGAAGTATCGTCACCACGTCTTGGAAGCCCGCGAGCGCGTATTTGGACCATTGCACTCGGCCCCTTGGCGCAACGAAGTTGAATCAAGGGGATATCCGGAGATTTCGGCAACCCCACCCAGTCTAAACAGCGCCACTTGACTTTAGGAATAGCAGTCCGTATGTCCTTCAACTATCTTCAACTGGGATTCTCCCGTCAAGGTACAATCATGGTGATATACTAACCACGAAGTCTCATCCCTCTGATAGTTGATGCCCCTTCGCAAGAGGCGCCAAAGCCCAAATGAACAATAAGCAGAATTTAAAGTGGGGACACGTTTCATTTTTTTTCATATATCATTCGCGTAGACTTGCAAATTCTTGGAGAAATTTCCAGCAGAACAAAACGGCCACAAGGACACCCTCAACGCACTGGACCGGCTGGCGCATTTACAGCTGGCCAATGGGGACTTGGAAAGTGCCGAAGGCAACACGCGCATGGCCTTGTCGTGCCTTGATTCACGCAGTCAAGCAGTGGGATGGGGCTATGGAAACTGGCTTGTTTATAGATTTTATAGATGATTTACCCATTAAACATGGTGATTTACGATAGCGTTACCAGAGTGGGCAGGTACACGTTGTTTTTTATTGTGGGTGATCCAGTGATTTACCTTCAATTTATCGCAGGGGAGATGGGCAGGTTTGAAGCCTGGGAATGTGTCCCCGATTTCCGGGCAAACCTTTCTTATCTATAGGTCAAATGCGATGGGCACGTTTTTTTTTTTTGTTGCGACAAGCTCTGGGTTGCGGCTTCAAGGACGTATTTCAGGCTCGCCCCAGGTGATTGCATCCACCGATCTTTGCGTGTCACAATGCTGTTTTTACATCATTTTTATCATCCCCAATTCATCAAGCAGAGTCTGGGGCTATGAAATTATCCCTACACGGGGAAGGAAACAACTGACAGCAAGTGCCAACAGCGAAGTCTCAGGCCACGTGCTTGCACCCATTTGGTGACATATTTCCACCATAATTACAGCAGAATGCCCAATCAATTTACATACAAAGCTTGATATTCTCCACACGAACATTCCCAACATTGTTCTATTATTCCCGTTATCAGGCACTGTTCTCCTTTCATAATCCACCATTAATATAGTTGGCTCATTGTTGATAATGCTCCACTATTGCCCCTCGCAATCCACTATCAATGAAAGTGCTATCATTATGATCGCTTCGAATATCCAGTATTTATCTCCTTTGTTAACTATTTATCCATGAACTGTTCTAGCAAGTGCAATAATTATTGTTGCTATTATCCCATTTTCAAGCTATTTATCCACTGATTATCCATCACTGTTTTCTGTATTAATGGAAATGACTATTATTACTACATGCAGTACACGATATTACCACAAGATTCCTTTTAAATGTTCTCATTAGAGTAATATTAAATATATTCAGAGAACTTTATTATGATCATATTTCTGCAATGAAACTGTATACAGTGTTTTTTTTTTAAATAGGTATCCATTAATTGTCCCATGAATATTATTAATCATGATGACAGTTGTTATCCCAACCGTTGAATTATTTATCTATTGATGATCTATCAATAATCTCTTGCCTCATTTGCCCCTTATTATCAATGAGTATCCATTCATTATACAGTGATTGATGCTAATAAGTATTTTTATCATATATACTGTGCCTAATATGACGTAATATTATTTACCATCTATTAACCATAATTCACACTGTTACAGCTAACCATCAACTAATCATGAAAATAAGTATCATGTTGTTATATATTCATGATTAATCACAATTTACACATTAATTGATTGATAATTGATGGTTACAATTTTGGTATCCCTTAATCTTATGATCAAAATTTAGTGATTGTTACTGTTACTATCATCATTATTTCGATGATAGATCCATGCTTCATTATCAATAATGTTATTGTGTAGCTAATTATCAATTCTTCTTATTTAGTTAGGGTATCATCATCGTAATGTAATTGCGTTACCATACTTAACTATTTGCTGTGATCTACATACAATATTATCATCATAGGTTATACTTTATCATCCAAATGCTTTTCATCATGATACACCACTATAATATCATTAACCTTCATATGCATGATGATCAATGATCTATAATCATCATGGCAAACATATACTAAAACACTATGACTTGGTAATTAATATATATATATATATAATTATATATATATATATATATCATGATATATATATATCATACTATACCCATGCTAACAAACATGAAACAACAACAGGCTATATTCTATTATGATAGTATACCACATCATGATATCATGATATACCATACTATACCATATCCTGATATACCATACTATAATATCATAGGTTATAATTTCCATAGGTTATATGTATATATATATATATATATCTATATCCCAGTAATTGGCCTATTATCCCCATAATATCCAATGATACTCCCATGTCGGGGTTGATGGTTCAATCCCATGAAAATCCCACATATCATTGGATTGGTTTAAGGGAACATCTACAGGAAACCATATTTTGTTTCCATGAAAGATGGTGGTTTCCCGTAAAAAAACATCTCGCAAACCAATCCAATGATAAGATAGAGAAAAAATAAATACACACACACACATATATACATATATATGAACATATATATATATGAACATATATATATTATTATTATATCATTATTACTTAATTTCACCATCCTTCAGCCATTTTGAACCCCAGGCGCCGCCGTGAGAAGCTGGGCTCCGACCACGTGGAGACGCTGCGCAGCAAGCGCAAGTTGGCGGAGTCACTTGGAGCTGCACGAAGAACGGGGGTTTCATATGGAATTGACGAGGTTTTAATGTGGATTTAATGGGGGTTCATATGGGTTTAATGTGAGGTAATATGAATTGAATGTGATTTAATGGGATTCAATATGGATTTAATGATGTTTAGCGTAGATTTAGTGGGACTTTAATCGGATTTGAGGGGCATTTATTTCTAGTTTTGATTAGATTTAAATGGAGATGGGATTTCAATGGGTTTTGATAGGGGTTTATTGGTAGTTTTGGGATTTAATGAGATTTAATGGGATACAACTAACCAATAGGACTTGATCCGTTTACCCTTCAACTATGGACCATCATCCCATTTGTAGAGATTGAAGACACGCGTGAAACCGCCATAACGGGCCATGAAAAAATGGCATGCCATTGGATTAGGTCCCCCAGATGGCGGATCCACATGGATCCACCCAGAAATTCAACTTCAAATCCAGGTACTTCGTGTTGTAAATTCAATAATAAACTGTCCCCAATATTAGCATAAATGTCAATTGGACAATTCATGAGACTTTGGATTTTACAGAGAAAACACATGGGAGAATTCAGCAGCAGAAAAGGACGGGTTTCAGAAAGAAAGTGGGATTTCAACAAACAAGCGGGGAGACTCACCAACAGGAAGAATCTGCAACTTGATCGACAACAGATGCAAATTTCTCTAAAGAATGGATACTGTATGATACTGTATTTGCCAACACAGGCACGTATTCAGCAACGAGAATGGCATAGAACTGGGTTCAGCCATGCAGGTGTAGCCGCTAAGAATCGATGAACGCTGGTGGTGGGATGATCTCCATCCTTGCCGCACCAGGCCACGCTTAGGCCATGACATCACTTGCATGGCCGAGGTGCTTGAAGCTGCAGGAGAGCAACCGGAAATTGGAAGAGGCGCATCAGTTGCTGCAAGGGACCAAGAGCGAGTGCCAAGAGTTGCTACTTGGGCGAAGGGTAGGAATTGGGCAGGAATCGTGGGGGGATAGCTGTTGTTTTTTTTTGGATTGAACCATCCTCGCGTAACGCGTAAGGGGACTTGTTCAGAACCAAGGAGTAGATCAAATTACATCAAAGCAGTTCAAATTATACTGGTTGGTGGTTTGGAACAGTTTTATTTTCCATAATATATGGGATGTCATCCTTCCCATTGACTTTCATATTTTTCAATATGGTTAAAACCACCAACCAGTATATTAAATCAGTTTATGCTGGGGTGTGAATCTTGGGGATGCTGAAATCATCTGAAATCAATAGGACTTGAAACTGCAGGGAGCAGGGACAGCAGCCTGTTTGGATCATTTTGATACTCAACATTAATTCTGCACTAAATTGAAAATGGTGCGCATCCATGTCAAAATCAAGCTTTTACTGTAAGAGTGTTTTTTTGGCACGTGAGTTCACCTAGCAGGTTTCAGATCACGCATGATCACGCATGCCTTCCGCATTTGAAGAAAAGTTGTAACTCTGGGAAATCGATTTTCCGATTGATGTTTGCAATTTTTGGGTTCTATGTGAAATCTCACCATTAAGATCTTTAGTTAAACTTGTCAACCAAATCCATAATGGGATCTTCTCCAGGTGTTAGTTGATGCAATGCCTTCTGTTGTTCCTTTGCTTCACTAGTGTTTGATTGATATGTTAAATGTCAGGGTAAGAACCCGCGCTAAAACGTTGAGTGCAATCCATATGTCGATCGGTGATAGCCCCCGGAGCCACAAATGGGTGAGGTTGGGTGGCGACAACAGCGAGACCATCAAGTGCATGCAATCGTTCGAGCCCAAACCGGGGGGATCCAAAAGGGGGTCTTGGTAATCGGCCGGTGGTGAATGAGGTCGGGGTTGGTGGTAATTTTTGTTGTGGTGGGGGCGGGGGATGTTTCTTTTCCTTTTTTCCCTTTTGGGGAGTGGAGTTAGGATTTAATTATTGGTTGTGCGTTAATTTGTTCTCAAATGTTCTCAATGGAGCTAGGGAGAGAGAGGGAGAGAGAGAGAGAGAGAGAGAGAGAGAAAGATAACTATATAGTTGGTGGTTTCATTTCCTGTTATTTCCCATCCCGAAATGGGAGGATGCTCCCAGTTGACTGCTATATCATATCAATGTCATGAGTTGAAAGCACCAGTAAATAAATTCCAAAAAGATTGAACAGGTTCAATCTAACCTACCACTATTTTCGTGAGATCTTGCTTTTCATTTTCTTTGGCTGCCACAATCCTGGGTATGACCTCCAGCCATTGCAAACTCTGTTGTTTTATATAGGTAAGACATAGAGGGGTCCCCAAGAAGACAGAAAAGTGAAGGGTCCATCCATTCTCATGGTGACTCTACTTCTTTTTTCCTCAGGTCATCAGACACCCAAGTACTACGGATTTCCCACGGATTTCCCTCGTGACTTACGGCCGCTGGAAGTCTCAGGCTGGCTGACGTCCTGGCCTCTATGGGGGAGCTGCATAAGGCGAGGCGGTCGGATAGACGGCGTAACCCAGCGAGAGAGAGAGAGAGAGAGTAGCATGATTTAATATGATTTATCTTATAAATGGTATTCAATATTATGCATGATGATATGGTTATTCAATGATGTGATTCTATATATACATATGCATACACTAATGGTGATTCATGATTCAATGATTACTACTATTTTTTGTACATGTATAGGTGAATGAGAAATGATGTGGTGATTCATGATTCAAGGACTATCATGTCATATGACTTCACACCATCTTTAACCTATATTCCGATTCGACCTATTTTTTGGAACCAATCTGATTGATGATCACTACATATTATGATTGCAATCTATAGTCGTCTTATTTCAGCCTGGTGAATTACTGTGATGTATCCCGATCTCGGCCAAACATGTTGATTCTATTCGTGCCCTGATCATTTTCTGAGAGAACCACCAAGTTCCAAGCACTGGAACTTCTGGAAATGCTGTGTTGAACCCAGGCAGAAGAGGAGTACCAAAAGGTCTACAAGCAACTCAGCCAGACCTAGGAGGAGCCAACCGTGCCGAAGGTAGACTCTAGGACTCTAGGCTGTCCCTGAATGCAAACAAATTCCGTTGGAACATATTTGTTGATGGAGTTTTGTGAATTGGGACGTCGGACACCCCAGAAGATGGCCATTTCCTTGTTGCTTCCCAAGGGATGCTTCGTAAATTGACATGGACACCAGGAAGAAACAGAAATTCGTGGGTTGCGGGCTTTCAGTCCTTCTTTTCGTAGGTTCCAGTGCGCTTTGCATTGTGGTTCATAACCATTGACCCACAAATATTATGGATTCTCAGTGTATTTCTTGCATATTTATGATAGATCATCAATTGTAACACCATTCAAGTATTTGTTTTCTCCCTATCTGGGGTTTATGATTGTTGCTGCATGTAAGCCCAGACATCACCATCAACCACTCCTCAAAAAGTTCCAAGGCTATTGGAGAAGACAGCGGGAAAAGACCACGCCTCCACGATTGAGGCTGGCTTGTTTCGGGCGGCGATGTTGGCGATGTTGGCGGGCAAAAGGCCTAGTTTTACATGTCATGTGAGTCATATATGAGCCATATAAATCCATACAACTTATAGGGGGGATCATTCATGATGTAGAGAATGCCAGGGCACGCCAGGGTCCGATGTTGTTTTTTGGTGCCGTTTCTAAGGGCTACAGCAGCTGCTGCACATCTACCACAGGGATTCCAGAGCAACCAGACATAATCTGGGTGAATAGCAATGTCCTTGCCAACGCCACTATGAAATGATAGTATACGTACTGGAACATTCCAAAATGATCCAAAATGACCCAAAAGTTCAAGTTGGTGAATTATTGCAGTATAAATTAATCAATTCACATGAATGAATGGCCGTGTCATCACGGCGGAGATTTTACCAGTAAAATATTAAAGATTTTTGGATATTTGGGGCATCACCATTTGACTTTGGGTGAGGAAGCCGCACAGGGCTAGAACCAAAAAGGTATAGAAAAATATACAGAAACATAAAATATGATAGAAGCATGTAGGTCCAATATGTACAGTATATGTAAATTCATTCATGATTACATACGATATTATATATGCATGATACTGGTATACCATATCATATTTATATATAATATGTAGATGCCAAGGGGCCGCATAGACATGGAAAATTCGGGCCACTCTTTCGGCCTTGGTTTTTTTGCTCAGCGCTTTAGCGGGCCCACGGGGCGTCACCGGGAGCCGACATGGAGTCATTGTCCAGTTGGTCTAACCCTGGCCTCGACACCTTGTTTTTGGCACTTGTCACTGGGAGATTGGGAGATTGGGAGATTTGGAACTTCCAAATTGGAAGGTTAAAAGATGTTAAAAGGTGGAAGCTTGGTGAGAAGTTGGCACCACACCCTTTCTATGTCAACCCTGGATGAATAAATCAACCCCTGGGCTGTTCACTTGGGGGGGGGTACCGATGTGATAGCAGATTTTATCTATTTGAGGGTGCCATGATGAACCAGGATTTAGTTATGCGTCCGAGGTTGACATTGACGAACTCGCGGCTGCCAACAGCCTCTTACGTCGGATATATATATATATACACATACACATTATATATATACATATATATATAGATAGATAGATAGCTAGCTAGATAGATAGATAGATAGATAGATAGATTGGATGCGATTGGAGGACAGCATAGGGAGTTGCCATATGGTTGGTTGAGAGCATAGGATAATTGTGATGCTTGCTCCCTGGCGAAGAAGTATACTTAAGTATACCAAACTTGGCAACGCAATTTCTCAACCTTGTGCAGGCCCGAGATGTTTTCCGGAATGAACACAGGCCTGCTGTTTCATACCTTTCCCGGCCATGTTACATGTTGGAAACTTGATTGTGAACAACAGCCTTGTGGTTTGGAACTATGCTTTCCTCTCAAGCATTGTGCCTTCACTAGTGCAAAAAACTGGATGAAGTTAGGTGTTCACCAGTGGATGCTGACGGTCAATGGGGTCAGACGCATATCACCATTGTTATTGAATTGATGTTCCCATTTACTGTACGTATCTGCACTCATCAGTTTTTGCTGTATTACAATGTGTTATACAATATATATATAATATTATATATATATATATATTATTTACTATATATATATATACATGTGTATATATTGTGATTCGTACATTCCAATGCCCAGGATGACAAGCACCCCCACTCTCGAGTGTCCTTTCTCAAGGCGTGTTGGCTCAGGCGAGCATAGGTGCGGGCAGGGTGGGCTCATACGCCCTTTGAGCCATAGTGTGCTGGTAGCAGGGTCTACCTTTTAGGACCAGGGCGTCCTTGCAGTTTCTCTGGAAAGAAGGGTTCGAGCCCAGCCGATACCTGTGCCAAGTGTCCGTGAACATAGCACTTCTCAGCTGGCATCGTGAAAACAACAGTTGGTGGGACGCGCAGTGGAGCGGGAACAGACTGATCTTTTGGTGGAACTGA
>Ga0126342_10005059_pt1 | contig 22817 bp, 22 predicted proteins | sample Cyp1metagenome_FD_92528 | JGI IMG/M metagenome (GOLD analysis project Ga0126342, IMG submission 92528) | Coral microbial communities from Lord Howe Island, Old Settlement Bay, Australia - Cyphastrea 1 metagenome | ecosystem: Host-associated > Invertebrates > Cnidaria > Coral ...
ACTCCAAGATCGACAAAACATGATGCTGGCTAGTTGAGTCCCTAAAGTAGCTAAAGGCTGGAAACTATCAACCAATTGTCAAAAAAAACTCAGACCATCATCTGATATATGATATAACTGTCAAAGAACCACATGACCATTCTTCCGGGGTCGGCGGCAGGGGCGGCAGCCCTTAATATATATATATATGTATATATTATTGTATATATTATATAACTTAAATTTATATATATTATTATATATATATTATCTTAAAATTATTCTGATATATTACTTTATATTTATTTATAGACTCCAAACAAAGCACCGAGGCTTTGGAGTGCCTCAGAGGGCCGCACAGGGACAACTACGAATATATAACGTTATATAGTTATTTATTAAATTTATAATATGATAGATATATATTATATAAGTTATATAACTTTATACTATAATTATGTATTGGATTGACAGGCAATAGGCCTACATCTGGAGGATTGAAGCATGAAAATCCCAAAAGAATCCAAAAGAATCAATCGTACAAAGGATCCTTATCCTGTAAGGTTCTAAAGGTCTGGCGAGACCCTTAAACATGACTAAGATAAACAGTCTCAAACCTGTCCTGGCCCCCGCCGTCGATCACGGGGCGAAGGCGCACCTGGTGCAACCAAGACTCTTTATCTATGATTTTGGAATTATGTGGTTTTGGCATGTTTTGGTAAATTCTGAGATTGCAGTTTTCTGATCTTAAAGTCTTGAAGGAGACTGCAACATCCTGAGAACCCTGCTCGTGGCTTCCGTCGAACGTACAAAGCACCGATACCCTTTGGGCCGTACATCTTGTGAGCTGAGATTGACCTGGAGGGAGGGTCACCTGCTGAAAACAAATGCTAAAGCCAGACTGTGAACAACATGCAATGACAGTCGTCCGATTTGTTAATTGTGGTGTGATTCGTTAATATCTCTTGCATCTCACGTCACTCAACGTCAAACTGAAAATTGGTACTAAGATAGCTGCATCAGCGCTGCGCCAACCTTCTTAACATCAACCGGCACCTGACCATGGAATTCCATCGAAATCATTTGACGCATCGAATTGAAATGTTTCTTTTAATCACGCTATGCACACAGCCTTGCCAACGCTTTGAGCTGCGTCGGTGTGAAAAAAGACCTGCGCCGCAGGAAGACAGGGCACGTCGCTTGTATGCCGATTCATGACATCAGTAATTTGTCCACGCGATATTTGTTCAATGACATTCCTGATTTGTTTTCCAATCCCTGGGGTGTACATACGTTGATCACAGGCATGTAGACAGTCTGTGGCCAATTTCCATTCATTGCAGAGCCCCACGCAGAACTGTTTCGAAGATGGGCACTGGGTTTCAACCTACAAATTTAGGAGAGGACAGTAGACCAAGAGAAAGTAAAGTGTCCGTGGGTGTCTGCAATCCATGTTTTTTTTTCCAAAGTCACCATGCCCTACTGATTGAAGGCAACCTCAATCACAAGCAAACCAAGGCAGTACTTTCAAGTTCAAGCAAAGCCGCACAAGTCTCAACCTTCTAGGCAGGTTCGCGCGAACATTCACACCCCCGATCACGACCGCAACGCTCCACCCAAATGCATTATGGCATCAACGTGCGTGAAAGCACATGCTAGCCAACGTGAAAATTCACGCGCGCCGTTTCACCATGTAGCATCAAAGCGCATGAGATTGCGGCCCGTATGGCCCGTATAGAGTATGGTTTGGGCATTGTTTTGGCAAGTTCAGGCGAAGATTCTCATAAGTCTTAATCCCGATCTTGGGTGCGCTGCTTCCACACCAACCTGAAGTTTGTTGTGACATGTTGTGACTGTTTGTTAGTTTCAGACGCTTTGAGACAACAAGAAACTGATGAGTCTGTGTAGTATCCTTAGTATCCTTTTTACCAAAAAGATCTCTGTGTCAACAGACTAGGCCCAACTGCCCAACTGCCAAACTCGGCCTGCTTCTTCGCACAAATCTGTCCAATCTCTTCAACTGGTTGCATTGTGCCAATCTCGTTGTTAATGTGCATCACTGAAACCTCAGCATGTGCAGCATCGACTCACTATGGCTGTGCTTACCTGCTGACAGCATCTGGCTGCGCGTCCTTCCCTGCAGCAGTCTCTTGTGTAACTTATAAATGTCATGGTGCATACCTCCTTCTCTCACATTGTCTCGACACAGCCACACAAAATAACCTCTGGTCCTGAACTTTTACCAACTATCACCATCTGTCAGATGCGGACCAGAGCCGTATCATCACGGATTGCATTTTCCAGATCCTGTCGGGATCAGTCTGCCATTGCGTCCAAAGACCTTCAAATCCAAATCTAACGCGTTGACATCATTGACTGATCTGTACAAAGCGTATCACAGCAACTGGTCTCCTGAAGATTCACAAGTCCATACTTGTCCACTGGCAAGTAAGTCACACTCCTGGCCAATCCGAGGGTGTCGCGCTTACAGAGCGATTTTGAGCTTCCAAAGACCAAAATCATCCAAAATCACTCAAACAAATTTCAAAGGGTGAAAAGTGAAAGTTTTGAAAGATTTTGAAAGGGTATTTAAACGTGACGGTGCTACCAACCTTTGTCGACTTCCAGCCGGCGGCAGGAGGCCAAAACACATTTGTGCCTGCGCAGCTGTTTGGCTATTGAACATGTTTGAACATGTTTGATCATTATCGTTGTTTTTCCTGTCTGATGAGTTGATGTTGTGTTGAGGCATCTGAACGCTGTCTTGACACCGACTTAAGATTCACAAGAAAAGAGCTATCTTCGGCGTTGAAAGCCCTATAAAGTTCAACGTGCCAGGCAGACTCAGTCTGAGTAGTGACAATGTGCTTTTTTCCAGATCCCTCGTAGAATTCTGCAACTCCTTTGATTGCCATATTGTTTGACCTTAGCGACGAATCAATGATGAGTCAAGGTCCGGGTACTGCAAAATTATGGCTTTGTTGATGGTCTGCAGCATGTCAACTGTCCATATGCAGAAAGAAAACCCACCGATTCTCAGTCTTCACCCTGGTCTACAACCAACTGTATAGACTGAGTACAACATCATCTTTCTGTTGTTCCCCAGACCATGATAATCATGATATTTGTGGCCTACTGTGACGCTGCCTTCATTTTGAAGTAAACTCCAGTACTCGCTGAGGTGCTTTTCCACTCTTAAAAAAAACTCCTCAAACCTTCCACCAAACATCCACAAAACTCTACATACAGTGAAACTTTACATCTGCCATTCCCATAAACGAATCTTTAGTACTCAAAGCCATTCTAAGCCTACACACAAACTTGTGTGGCCGCTGCAATTTGCAATCTTTGCATTTTTTTTGATGCGCAATGCGCATGAGAATTTAATGAGAACAGTATTGCCTTGCTATCCATTGCACTGGGCCAGCCAGCTCGGTCGCCCCGGAGGTGAAGAAAATCTCCTCACCAAGCTGGGCCCATGTTCTCCACTACTCACTATGATCACATGGGGAGCCACATATGATTCATATATGATTCATATGATCACTGTAATATCACTGTCTAGCATTGATAGCCTTGAGATTCGAAATGGAATAAATCGCATCGCCTCACCCAAATTTTGACACATAGTTTGACCATGTTTGACACAAGCGACATAGGAATGTATATAACAAATATTACTAATCAGGATATTTATATTATATATGCCATATATGCGTAAATATGTATAGATATGTGTGAATACTGAATAGCTTCCTTTGGGCTGTGTTTGTTTGGTCCATTCTGTTCATATAAAGTTGCAGTGCCTTGGCATCGGCATTGATAAGTCGTGCAACTTGTTCTCGAGCCTTTGGAACTCAGGGTATTCCAAAATGCACAAAACTCCCTCTGCAGCGGAAATCCAAAGTGGCTACTGAATTTACTGGTGTCCTCATGTTCCTCTTGCTTCATGGCAAGTCTTGGTGACGGCCATCTGAAGGGGGTCAGTGAGAGTTTATGAAATTTCTGGAGCCTTCTCAGTGGCTTCTTCGGCATCCCAACCTCGGCACATGATACCACCGTTGACATTGATTGACATGCTAGATTTGATTTTGACATTAATTGATTGACACTGTGCATCTTTATATCTTCAAATCTTCACATATTTTTCACATATTTTTCGCATCTTCCAATCTTCAATCAGCTTCCATCATCTTCTCAACGATGTATAGGTATAGTAGTATGTTATAGTTGACATCATCTTGCATTCATATCTTCTTCCATCCATCTCAGAAATCGGTCTCTGAAGACAGCATATATACTGCAACAGGGTCCAGTGAGTAAACCGCGTCACCGTGCCGCGTCACCATCTAAGTGTGGTCTGCACAACATCCAAAAGATTCAAAACGAAGGGTAAGTTCTGAGCCATAGGAGTGGCTGCGACTATGGGGATTACCAAAACGACCGTGGTAGTATGGAAGCCTTAGTGCACACAGTGCACACAACATTTGCACAACTTCGTGAAGACTTCGTGGCTTCTCCGGCTTTGTCATTCTGCAATCATTTTGCAGATATTGGTGGTGATTCACCATACAAATTCGTGCGGCCTTTGCTGAACATCAAAATGGTCTGAGGGACCCACATTGCGTCCAAAACACGTGGATCTACAGGAGTTGTTGCCTGCAAGTCGTGTTTCTGATTTTCAAAAACCAAAACAACTTAAATTACTTAAATGATCTCAAAATATCTCAAATGTCATTTCAAAATTCATCAAGTTTCCGAGTTTTCTCGGCCAATATCATCAAATGTTTGGCCTGAACAAACTGCTTGCTTGTCATATGGATCTATCCAGCTATGTATTCAGCTGCTGCCGCCTAGGTTTCCTTTCCGATCTGATCTTGTCCTATCCGTCCTATCCCTATCCTGTTCCCACTGCACACATGTACATGTCTGTCTGCATACATGCACATAGCTCGTTAATGCTCGCTATGTATTGACTACAAATTGAACATAGAAGCCAAAATGGCAATTTTCCAATGGGGACATCTACCAAACCTGCGCGCGGTTCTAGAGACCTTAGGTGTCCTGGCAGCTGCATGCGATTGCCCAGATTTTTGGAATTCCGGTACGGCCAACAATTCTATAATTCCTATGTTTGTTTGCAGGCTAGCAAAGTTTTGCACCACAAGCCACATATTTCCCGGCATGTCTTCACCTCCCCATACAATATCCGACATGTCTTCACCTGCATGTCCAAATAAGAAGGTCCGGCTCGATCCTCATATTCGTTCCTGAAGTGCATAGCAGAAGCAGAAGAAGCAGAAAGAAAAACCTTGCATTGGGAGCATTCCTTCATTGCTTGGCATTGCTTGGCATTGCTTGGCATTGCTTGAACTGGTATGAATCCGTATGAACTGATTGCATGTAATTGCGTCAATTTGCTTCAAATTCTTTCAAGTCATTGCTTTACCTAAGCTTTCGGCCAAAGAGAGCCAGTCGAAAAGCGCCGAAGCGTTGGAGCGCTGGAGGCCAGCAATCGTGGCCTGAAGCACGGCTTGACCAAAAATGTACAAGATATGGACAAAATATATCAAAATATGTGCAAAATTCTGTGATACATGACCAGTTTCTGGGGAAAACTGAGGAAACTAAATTCTGACAGACACAGGACACATGCTGAGCCTCGAAAGGTGCTGACAACTTCTGCTCAAACATCCTAGTGCCATGGCGTGGAAGCCAAGGCCATCTAGGCTTGAGCTAAACCGTTTGGCTTCGGGAAAAAGAACAACTCAGAACGGACGTGCAGTAAGAAAATGCCACAAGAATGTGACAAGTCTTGTGAAGTCGTGCCAACTTCGTGGAGCCGGAAAGACATGGAGTAAAAGGAGTAAAACCATGTATTGGCAAAGAAAACCTTGCTATGTCTCCGTCTTCAAAAGGTCAACCCAGAGAGGCGGCTGCGACATGTTTTTCTCCGTCACGCAGTCAAAGAGTCCCAGGCCTTCAACGCCTCGCACTCTGTCAAAGAGTCAAAAAATTGGCAGTGCAAGTGAGTCAGTCAGCAACTTAGTACAGCATGGTTTTCGTTTGGTTTATCATACTTGTTGCTCTGGTTGCTCTGGCTGCTCTGGTTGCTCTGGTTTTGCTCTGGTTGCTCTGGTTTTGCTCTGGTTGCTCTGGTTTTGCTCTGCTAGTTTCCGAAGTGTTTGCTGATGTTTCTGTTTTGCGTACTGAAACAGCCGCGTTATCAAGCGTCAGCAAGTGTTATCAAGCGTGCACCTCTGCAGGAGAAACAGCTGCAACAACAGCTTCCGGAGGCACCTGCATCCTCAGTGAAGTTCGGCACGGCCAGGGTCCAGGCTTTCCAGGGCTGGGGCATCAGGGCTATGATTCCAGGTTTGACCCGTTGGACATTCGTAAAAATCGTAGACTGGGAAGCCTGCTGCGTTTCCATGATAGGCTCACCTCGTAAGAAGCCTCTGTCCTCCGAAGAGAAATGCACACTGCAGAGAGAACTCCGACCACTTGAAACTCTCAGCGCTCTTGAAGCTTTTGCTGCCACTTGTTTCGAGGAACAATGTAACAATGTCCTTTCCCAGGCTGAAAATCTCCTTCCATTCACTGCCTGTCGTGAGGAGGTGACCAGAATTTGGCAACGCCTAATTCCCATAGAAATCATAGAATCTTCAATTACATGTTAAAATATGTTATATAAAATTATAGAAATATATTATAAATATATTATATTTGTACAAGTACGCTGGAAGGCTAGATGCAGCACCAGGGAAGGGACTAGGACTCCGGGAAGAGATCTCGACTAGCCAACCACGGGACGCATGCAATGAGCTTCAGACTGTACCGGCTCAAATGCTCGAAGTCTCCAACAATAACCTTGCAATACTGTTCAGCCAGAGTGACAAAACGTCACAAATGCACAAGCAAAGAAACAATTCAAAAACAATTTGAACACAATGGCAAACAAATTTGGCAAACTTATGCAGAGATCAAGAATCAAATGAAGTTTGGCGCTTCGAAGTTTGGGAATGACTTGGCCCAGCAACAAGGCCAGCGACTGCCCGAGACCTTGGCTACACCAACAGACTCACATACCTTCACCCCGAACTCGATAAAAGTAGAAGTAAAGATAGTAAAGCAATAATCAAAAGGTTTACGAAGATGTTTGAGTTTGATATAGTTTGATATAGTTTGATATAGTTTGATATATGTTGATAATTGTTTGATGCACGACTTGTCACAATGTGCTTCGGATCCGCACACAGCCACGTTTATGCGGGTTCGGTCAGACAGGAATCCGATAGGACGCCGCACACCTGGCAGCGTTGGACACGTTAAGTATGAGAAAGCGAGGAAAACAGGGCAAAACATGGAAAAACCATGAAAAAAACATGAAAAACCTCAAAAATCTTCAAAATATAGATGAGAAATCTATAAAATCCTATAAAGATCCTTGCAAAGAGCCTGTCAAACCTAGGGTGAGTTAATGGTGAGCAATGACACAATGCTCACAAACTGCCGTCAACACAGTCAAAGTCCGGTGGCATCCCTCAAATATCTTCAGATATTTCTCTTCTGGGTTGTGCTTTCAGGATCTTTCAGGCAAAGGCCTTTTCAGATCTAATGACACGGTGCGACACCAATTGCGTCCCCCAAGTGTCAGAGATTCATCCATTCAAAAGGATGCTGGATGAATTTGGATGTTTTAAGCAAAAACTTCGTGCAATGCTTCATGGCACACGGCTCAAATGAAGCAAATCATCTCACATCACTTACAGGCTCACGCTCGTAATTCCCCTAGTTACCTCAGTGCACACAAAGCGGTGAAGCAGCACAGGATGTGTTTCCAAATCAGCGTCCCGAAGCATTCCTCCAAATTGTAGTAGGAAAGTTCTGAAGTTTTGAAAGGGTCCGGAATTGTTTGGGTTTTTCTCCGTTTTTTATTATTTCCTGTTCTGTCATTTTCCTTGCTATTTGAAGGTGCCATTTCAACGGTATTTGTAATATTGTTGAGTTTTAATCTCTCATTTTCCATGGAATTTGCAACATTCTGGTGCTATTTGCAGCATTTTGGAGTTGGAAGCTGCAATATCACCGGTATTTGCAGCAATTTTGAGTTCGAACCTCTCATTTTCCATGGAATTTGCAACATTTTGGTCCTCATTTGGTCCTCGAACTGTTCGTGGAACATGGTACTTTGCAACTAGGGTTCATTTAGGGTTGGTTTTAGGGTTAGTTTAGGGTTTCTGTTACGGTTGGTTTTAGGTCTTTTAAGCGTTGGTTTTAGAGTTAGGGTTTGTTTAGGATCTATTTAGGATTTAGGGTTTATGTATCATATGATGCTTCTTAGGGTTTATTTACAATATATATTAAAAACCGAAGGAAAAGCAGGAAAAAGCAGAGGAACAAGTAAGCAGAAAAGCAGAAAAGCAGGGAAAAGCAGAAAAGAGGAGAAGCAGAAAGGCAAAGAAACAGAAAAGCAGAAAAGCAGAAAATCAAAGAAGCAGAGAAGCAAAGAAGCAGAAAAGCACAGAAGTAAAGAAACAGAAAAGTGGGAAAGGCAGAAAAGCAGCAAAGCCAGAGAAGCAGGCCAGCAGGGAAAAGTGGAGAAGCAAAGAAGCAGGGAAAGCCAGAAAAACTGAAAAGCAGAGAAGCTGGGAATCAGAAATCAAAAAAAAACAAAACGGAGCAAAAAAATGGCCCTCGGTTTTGAAATATGTTCGCAATGTTTCACCATATTTCACCATTACTCACCCAGCAGCCATGACCTTTGCGTTTTGATGAGTGGCCTTTTCTACTAGAAAAAAAAAGTCGTTTCTTTGTGGCCTTGATGGTTAATGCATGTTTTGCCTGTCTGACTGTGATCGTTCTGGTACTGAAACTATCAATTTGGGACACAATTTGTTCAAATACAGAACTATTAAATTTGTTCGAATCATTAATTCTGAAGCTCTCTTCTAAAGTGTTTGATCAATGAAAGAACCGCAAAGTCAAACACCCTGTGCAGGCAAGGGCTGGTTCAGTGTTGCGTTCCACATAAGTGGGCTTTGTTGCAGAGCCGCCGAGAAATCAGTAGCACCAAGACGGCTGGCCTGGGTAAAAGGATGTCAGCAAAAGAAAATGAAGGACAAAATGTTTCAAAATGCAGAACAAAGGCCTTAAAGCTGTGGAAAGTTATGGAAAGCTTGAAATAAACAAAATTGCAGAGCGGCTGCCTGCCTTTGTCGGTGCTCCATGTACAGCTCCCTGAATCGCGGCAAGAATCTCTTGCAGAGCTCCAGCAACATCCATAAGCTCTACAGTGGCCTAAGTGCGATTTACAGAAAGGCCACTAGGCGAGGATATCAAACGGGAGTGACGATGTGAAGATGTCCAAACAGTTTGCTAAAATTTGCTAAACACATCTATGCAATGAATGCCGAATCTATGCCGAATCTATGCATTTTTTCCTGAGCTCGGTTCATCTACTTCAGGATGTTGAGTTCCGTCCTGCCGGGCACCAAGTTTCACCGAGTTTTATAGCTCCGCTCATTGCCCTGCACACGTTCATACACATCATACACATTCATAAGATGCTGCCATTTCGATTCATGTCAACAAATACACAGACTATGCATAGAATAAAACTTGCTAGGCCGTCCTTTGCAGCCACATGAAGAGTGGGCACAAAAGGATGAGCAGCTTGTAATGGCCGCAATTTCTTCCCATTCCAAACCAAGAAGCAATGAACTGTTGGAGCAATACCAGAAATGATCTCGACATGGTTCGCCATGGAGGGGACCTTGGCAGAGCTGAGCCTAAAGAACCATAAAGAACCTAGGGAACGAAAATGAACGAAAGCCAGCTGCTCCCTTTTTGTTTCCACTGTGCATTGGTACAAGGAATTTCTGGTTCCGACATGTGTAGGAATATGTATACAAGAGCGAAACAGCTGCAGGAAACTACGCGCGCATTGTCTGAACTCCAAAAACGACGAAGAGTGAATATGCCGAAAATGGTCGCCTATAATTTGTCCTGCCTTCAGCTTCCATAAGTTAAAGTAGAAGAAGTCGATTCGTGCTATGCAAACATGAAATAACCAGGAAAAGGCCGACATGGTCGCATCGTGCTTTTGCTTCCTACGAGCAAGCAAGATACATGTTTGTGTATCGCATTCCAAATGATGCAGCTTGAAACACGCGTGTAAACGTGCCCCACTACCGGTGTACAGCGCGTCAAAGGACGATCTGTCTTCATAGTTTCATCTTTCTCCCGGTATTCCTCTGCCGCCATTCTCACTAGTCCTATGTCATCTATGTCTTTCCCCATCTCACAAGCGCTTCCACCTAGTGCATTTGTCCAAAATGGTCACCTATATTCTTTCCTGCCTTCTGTTTCCACCAGTTAGAGTCGAAGCATACGACTACTGGTAATGAATTTAATACTCAGTCGCTTCGCTCGCAGATCAACTTCAGCCTGGCCTCTGCTCGCTTTCGTAATGCATCGTTTTTCACAAGCAAGCACTGTAGACGTGAGCGTCTAAGTGCGGATCTACACATCACACACACGCCCCGCGAGAACCAATTCCAATGAAGTTTCAGAGCCTCCAGATGCGGCAAAGAAGGCGTGTAAGCGCGGACTCAACGAGCAGCTCAGTGGCCCAAAAGACAGCGACAAGACACCTCGATGCATCACTCCGTCTAGTTAATTAGTCGTATCATAATTGCGTTTCTTGTGGGCAACTTGGGTGTATCTACAGATAACACACTGTGAGACGACCATATATAAACTTATAAACCTTTTCCTGGCTGCATCGTTTTTCACAACCAAATACTGTAGACATGAGTGTCAGCGCGGACCAAATGGGCATCTAGATGCGGACCAGAGGGGAATCGATACCCCACCGTCACACATTTGCGTCACGGTACATGACACGCAAAAACGACCAAAACGCACGCCCTAATCACTACGTATTAACGAGATTTTGGAGGCACTACCCCCCAGACCCCCTAATCTCACTTCGTTCGCATGGGACAACTTTAGCCTAGCCTTTGGCTGGCTTTCGTAATTAACATGGAACACGGAAGCTGAATCACTAAAGGGTGAGTGGGTGAGTGACGTGTAGTTCGCGTATTTAGCCTCTTATGATTCGTTCTGCAACATTATGTAAAAGTTATGATTCACGATTCGTGTGCTGAGTGTGCTGAGTAGCTGGCCTCCATGACATGTAGCCCTGAAGGAGGAAGCTGAGCGTAGGCCACAGTCGGAGCCAAGACGTGCCCAGGCAACTCCTTCCGCTACAGGCTGCCAGGCAGACAGGCAGAGCCAATTCCAAATCCCCAAGAGAAAAGGCCAAAACCGACATGGCAACAGCATGCAACAGCCACCAGTTGCCCCTGACACCACGAGGATTGGTCCAGGACACTAATAGGCATTAACAAATAAAGGCCAGGAATTTCCTCTCATCCCGCGCCAGTCTGATTTTCACCGTGTGCAGCACCAAGTGTCTTTACCATCTTTGCCAGCCCAGCAACCTTCACCAGTACGTGTGCCAAGACGCTGCATGCCAAACAGGCTTGTTGCACCTAAACTTTTACATTTTACATCATAGCTCTTTTACACCCAAATGTCTTGGGCCAGCGGCTATGTCTTTACATCAAGAATGATTTACGCCAAGAAGCAAACTTTTCAAATTGTTTCACATTGAGGCAATCCTCCAGACTGTAGTCTTGCTGTGAGGTGAATACTCATGGTTTTTTTGAAGCGCAAAAGTTGAGTTGCAGCAAAAGCTATGGTGAGCAGAAATCGGTATCGGTATGCGGCTGTAAATTCGCGCATCGCTTTTGTCACAGCTTGCTGTTGAAACAAGCGTGGAGACCAGTGCGAGACTATGTAAGGCAATGTAAGGGGTTCATCCAAGCAACGGAGAACAGCGATGAACAGTGCATGCTGAAACAAATTTGAAGTGTGAAGAATAATTGGAAACGCAAAGCGATGCATCCCAAGATACCAACGTCTGAGAGCTGGTGTAAACTGATGCCCTAAGGCACAAATGATCAGCAAACACGTCAAGAGAACCGAACGAAGCTGAACGAAGCCGAACGAAGCCCAAGGCCCAAGACAAAGACAAAGGATTCCACGCTGTGAAAGAGAAAGAACCTTCAAAGTAATCTGCTTGCATCAGTTACAGGCAGCACTGTGGAAGAGAAGAAAAATGTTTATATTTTGAAGCAAATTCAAAAAGTTCAGAGGCAGCAAGAAAGACGTTGCAATCCAAACTTTGAGGCCACCTGCCAAAGACAATACAGTATACAGTATTTTACAGTAAGAGAAGTCGTGGCGACTCAGCCTTCACAATTTTCAAAGCCACCTAGGGACCTAGAGCCACTGCAATAAATTGCATACAAGCCTACAGTGGATTAAACGTATTCGGTTGCGGTGGTAGCTCTAGGCATCCACCTTGTCCCTGTCAATCCCACCAATATCTGGTTCATATATGTACAAGCTTGCCTCATCTTGCCTCGATTGTTGCAGCTCTTTTTTAGACGGCAAGAAATTCCGCTCTAGCTGGAAACTAGATTGGAGGTGCTTTGATACCTGGATGTGAGCTGCTGTCGCGAATTGCATGCTTTTGATAGTTTTGTCTGAGTGCCTGTAAGGCTTTAAATAGCAGTGGGAAGGTACCGGTACCATCTCTAGAGTACTCTTTGGAAGTGTCCAGGTGCCGTGCACAGCTGAGCATCTTCTAAAGTATGTCTGACCTTTTGCTACAAACGATTCACCACAGAAATCAGTAACCAGTCCTCGAAAAGGCAGGCCGCAGTGAAGCTGCGATTTACAAGCAAGGGAGATGATGATGGAAGTACCACTGTGCCTGAAGATACTGCCGTCATTTAAGATCATAGCATTTTGTTCAAGAATAAACGACAAAAACGAACACCATCTTGCATGTTGTTCATCAAGAGATGTGGAGAGGCAACAGGTTTGTCCAGCCTCCTTTCAGGACAACATAGCGCACCAGTGTTGCAAGCAGCTCAGCTTCTTGGGGACTTGTCTCACCACCGAGCAAAGCTAGGCGCAACGCCTGCGTAGGCAATGCTCTTCGAGGATGAGGCTCCTGCACTGTCAAAGAGTTGAAGAATTTCTGAAGGCTGAAGCCGGGAAGATCAAAGACACGTTTTCTTGCATCACATTGGATCCAGTTGTGGTCCAGGCTGTCTGCATTACAAATGCATTTCGCCAACCTTGAAGAAGTTCTTGATGATGTCGTAGACTGCCTGGCGGTTTTCCAAATGCCTTCTCTTGCAATCGTCTCCGGGTCCGTTTGACAAGAATGTCGAATGTGACTAGATCCCAATCCCAAACCTATTTCCCTACACATTTATACACGATATCTATGGATACCTTAGGAATCCTTAGGACATGTTCATGTGCGAAGTGTAGCAGTTGTTGCCTCAATTCCACCGTCTGCTTGCACGGATGCCCACCCAAAGGAGTCCATGGAGATTCCTTGCGAAGACAAGCGCTCTGCAAACCAGTCGTTGTGAGTCTTTTCGCACCTCAGCTCCGCTTAGAACTCTGCTTTACAGCAGCTCAGGGCATTGATAAGTACACCTCTGCAAATTGTACCATACACATATACATGCGCAATATAAACACGGTGTATACAGTATAATACACTGTGTATATACATTTAATCAATGTCATTTACTTCCGCTCACTGAAAAAGTTTCTGAAATCGCATGATCACACAACGTTGAAGCATTGTAAGGATGAGACCCATGTTCCAGCAAAAAGCCATGTTGCACTTGGGGATGGAGCAAATGGCCCAGCATCACCTTTCAGTGACAAAGTCGGAAAGCGACGGGAGTGCAAGCTGTGGGAAGCAAGCTAAGTCTAAGATAGTGTAAGTCCAGTGCTTCAGCTGCTACGACCTGTAGCTAACATTATCTAACTCTATTCCAAGCCCTCCCTGGACCCACCCGTTGAAAGATCGTCTCAAATTGCTGGCCGCCAGCTCCTCCACATCCTTCAGAGTGTGGCAGTGCCACAAAGCGAGCCTGGAGATGGACGCAGAAGTGGAACTGTAGAACCACATAAATTCGCAGAAAGAGTAGAAACAAATCATGAATAGAATATCAAGGGCAGGACATGTTTCCTTGCGAGCGCCTGCTGTGCATCGTCTGCATGTTTAATCTCGCTGTTGAGCCTTGCAGAAGGGACTTCAATTTGTGTCAAGGTGAGTCAATGGCAAAAATATGCCATGCCGAATCATTCTAGTTAATACTTGTGGATACTTTTGGTACTTGTGGATACTTGTGGACCTTTGGTCGCCTGGTGTTCATACCTTAGAACCTGGGACCCAGAAGTGTGCCTTGAGCTCGCCAGTCGCGCAACCTCTGATGAGCACAGACTTGTGGGCCTCAAAAGAAGAGAAAGGAAAAAGACGAGGAGGGCAGACACAATATTTTCCAGAAAACTGCCGCTTTTTCCATTTCTGATTTGTTTTGCTGGACATATCTACAATGAATTTCCGCCATATCTGGAAGAACATGTCGTATATAAAGAAATAACCACATAATGAATGTGAACAATCCTCTGTTCATAATAAGTTTACTTGGTATATGTTCGGTAAATTTTGCTCATCTCACATTCAAAGAAAAAAGGTGTTTGCACGACTGCGTTTACATGATCTGAAATGGTCCGTGACAAAAATAGTCTACATTTCTGATCCTTCTTTTCTAGTTCTGTAAGGTTCTACGGTACCTGCATCACTTAGGGCAACACCAAACGCATCACTTCAGGCAACATCCAGAAATCACACACTCCTCACACCTTGGACGCTCACTTTGGGCAACACGGATTTCATCACTTTGGGCAACACGGAAAAAAATGTTCTTGTCATCTAGTTGCTTAACTCAGCCATTTAGGGTTTGGTTGGGGGGGTGGGGAGCGATCAGTCTACTTACATCATTACTTGACTCAGCCATTTAGGGTTTGGTTGGGGGGGTGGGGAGGGATCATTCTTCTTACATCATTACTTGACTCAGCCATTTAGGGTTTGGTTGGGGAGGTGGGTGGGGATCATTCTACTTACATCATTACGTGACTCAACCATTTACGGTTTGGTGGGGGGGGTGGGGAGGGATCATTCTTCTTACATCATTTTTTGACTCAGCCATTTAGGGTTTGGTTGGGGAGGTGGGGGGGGATCATTCTTCTTACATCATTACTCGACTCAGCCATTTAGGGATTGGTTGGGGAATGGGTGGGAATCATTCTACTTACATCATTACTTGACTCAGCCATTTAGGGCCATTTAGGGTTTGGTTGGGGGGTGGGGGGGATCATTCTTCTTACATCATTACTTGGCTCAGCCATTTAGGGTTTGTTTGGGGGGTGGGGAGGGACCATTCTACTTACATCATTACTTGACTCAGCCATTGAGGGCGGGGAAGGATCATTCTTCTTACATCATAACCTGACTCAGCCATTTAGGGTTTGTTTGGGGGTTGGGGAGGGATCATTCTACTTACATCATTACATCATTACTTGACTCAGCCATTTAGGGTTTGGTTAGGGAGGTGGGTGGGGATCATTCTTCTTACATCATTACTTGACTCAGCCATTTAGGGCCATGTAGGGTTTGGTTGGGGGGGTGGGGAGGGATCATTCTACTTACATCATTACTTGACTCAGCCATTTAGGGTTTGGCTCGGGGGGAATACTCGGAAGAAAATCATGAATTATAACAAGTATGAGGATGAAACATATGATGATGATGATGATGATGATGATGATGATGATGATGATGATGATGATGATGATGATGATGATTATGATGATGATGATGATGATGATGATGATGTTCACGTGATGGTCAACATGATGGTCAACCCTTAGTGGACAGCATGATGATGGGGTACCCGCCCTCCGATCCCTCATGATGGCCAACATGATGATGATGATGATGATGATGATGATGATATGTCTACTGTTGACGACGGCGGCGACGACGACGACGACGATGCTGATGTTGAGGTATCCCGAAGCGATGCATGAGGCGTAGCCCGAAGCGATGCACTCGACGTATCCCGAAGCGAGACCCTTTCCCACACTTTCATCCTAAAGTATCCTCACTTTCCAAAAACCCACCATTTTTTCTTCACCCTGGCCTTGCAGTGCCCCATAGGTCTCTTCAAGGAGCCGCGCGCAGTGATCACGCTCCAGGGAAGCCAGCACTGGACCCTGCGCTGGGAAGTGCTGGTTTTCAGGTACTGCCTAGAAATTCGGGGGAAACCAGCAATTCACCGATTCGGATCAGGATTATCGTCATTTTCCAGCTTTGATATGGAAAGCTTTTGATATAGCCCATGTTCAAACACTTATCGAGAATAATTACTTATCATCCCCCATTCAACATAGACCCTTGCCACGAGTCGGGAGGGAGTATCATTGTTATTTCCATGACTTGTAGGGCTTCGTTCCTTGTAAATATGTTGTTTCCCCGTTCAACCAAATATTTGGACCATGATGTTCTGACATGGGACAAATATCTGCGGACATTTGCAAAAAGAAAGAATCATATAGAATCACACGGGAAGAGTACCTTCAAAAATACATCCGAAAATAACCTAGAGTTCGGCAAACTTACAATACCAGAGAATTTACCACGATTTGAGTGTATAACCTCTCATCAAAACAGAATGCTTGGAAACTCCCCGTCACTTTTCCATTCGTAAATATGCTAAGACTTTGGTAGATGATTTGCATTGATTTGCATCAAAAGGGATTTCCACTGCTAGCCTATGTGATATTATGGGATACTTGTCTGAATCAGTTTAAACATGTGTAAGACATGTCCAAAGAATAAAGTAAAACCCATGGAATATTCTTGGATTATTGTCTTGTAGAACATCAGCACTTTTGGGTTTCAATGCTACTGCTCTTTACCGGAACTCTCTCTCCTTTTTGATCGTGGGATTTTCATCATCTTAGGAAGGGATGGACTTTAGATGGAAGAAATAGTTGGTAACTATTGCCAACTATGAAACACTGTAAAGCATGGGATCTTTTCACGGGGACGAAAAAACCAACTGGTGATTTCGGATTTCCACAGCGAAACACGTCTTTGAAGCCAGGATCCCATTGGATCCCGCACCTGCACTTCGTTGAGTTGCACGGCCTGCACGGCCTGCACGGCCGCAAGCAAAGCGCTGGCGCCCAGCAAGCGCATGGCCATCGCGGCGCGAGCTGGGCCGGGCTGCGGCGTCAATGATCATCAACCATCGACGGACTCGACAAAGGACTAGTTACGACTCGTTGATTCTGTTTCAAGTCGTCAGCATGTTGGATGTCGACCATGAAAGGATTTACCGACGAAGAATCACCAAAAGAACGCTGCACCGCCAGGATCATGTATCGCTTGGGACTGTCGGAATCCAAAATTTCCATACTCTGGCTGTTCACATTGGAGAAGCCAAGGTGCCAGTGATGGTTGATAGGAATCGTTAATGGGGACTCCGAGGATTTGTTGGGTACCATAACCTTAAATTATGAGTTAAACCCCATCTTTGTCGGCCAAAACCACTTGTCACAGGTTCAATATGTTGCAATCTTTGGTGATATCATATCATGCAAAAACTAAACAAACATGTTCATATTGTCAAGTCCCAAGCGCCCTTTTTCGACACTACGGGCGCTTGTAGCCACGGCCTCGGCCACCTGATTTCGACACATTCGATTCACCGCCATTCTTTCAAAATGGGACATTTCAATGGGATTTAACAGGATTTAATATGATTTCACGAATCAAATCTGCTGAAACTGGTGATTTCTCATGACTTGACATGATTTCACTGATTAAATCAATTTAAACTTCTAGCACACAAAAAGTCGCGTCAAAATTGAACCAAGAAGCAAGAATCTGGGCATTAAATGAATACAAACAACAAACAACCAGCCAACATGCTGAAACTCAACTTAGGGATTTCGTTGGGATATGATCAGTGTCATGTGAATCTACCCACTCAAAATGGGACGACGCACGTATTTACAGCGGGGATACCAAACACATTTCATCACATTTTCGGATATTGATACAACGAAGGGTTTCATCCCGGACCAAAAAAAATTGATAGCGGTTTGCCGGCTTGTAGTTGGACCGTAGTTTTCTATCTTGTAGGAGAATTACATGTACAGGCAATGATTAACCTGGTTAGTAGGTTCCGCATTTCTTGGGCTGTCCAGCTACACAGCAATCGCATCTTAATTTTAATCATGTTTCTTTACGAAAACCGTAGTGGGATGCACGTCCAAATTTCAGCGGATCTCATGTCCTATCTATTCTAGAAATTCAAACGTTGGGATGAGTTCATCTCTCTTGTGGCGATTTGGGCATACCTCAAAATGATAACGTGGATCCTGTGGTACTCTCTCGTACTTCAACAGAGAGCTATGGAAAATCATCCATCTAGTTTGATGGTTTACCTGGTAAAAATTGTGTTGTTCCATAGCTATGTCAAATTACCAGATGCTCAGAGGGTGAAGTAGCCATTGGTTCCCGTCAAATTCCGTCAAATCCGGTGAAATCCCATCAAATCCAATTAAATTCCCAATTTGTTGATGATTGACCCACCATTTTTCCCATGAACTCCCCATGTTTGGAGCTGAACTCATTCTTATTGACACCAGAACTGCCAGCGCCGCTGGGACACCCTGCGCCCAGCACCACGCACGGCTTTAAGTCCTGTGACCTGCTACGTTAGAGGAATCCCACCAAAGTCGTGGTTTACGCCATCAACAAATTGTGATTAATGGAGGGATTATTTTATAAAGATGTTTCATGTTTTTTCATGGGATTCAATGGGATACGTAATTTTCTGATAAGTTAACAGTTTGTTATGGGAAAACACAATTCTTAATAAACAAACCATCGAACTATATAAATGGATCCAAACGGGCCATTTTCCATAGCAAACTGTTCAATTACCAGATGGTAACATGGCGGGGGGAATCCCTCTTGAATGTGTGTTTGGTCGCATGATGATGTGGTTGGCATGATGATGTCGTTGACATGATGGTGGGAATTCTAAGCATGACAATCGTCCGTAACTCGGAAGTTCCTAACTAAACTTCCTTTTATACGATTGCAAAGGGCTCAATATAGATCCATTGGTTAGCGTCATCTTTACATAAAAACCCAATTAGTGCAGATTCCATGTTGAATTTTCGAGGACGCCAAGGATATTGTCCATACAAGCACCGTACTTAAGTCACATCAGGCGAGAAAAGTCACATCATCCCCATGTCACAGCGAAGATACAGAAAAGTCACATCAGGTAGTGGAAAGTCACATCTGGGAAGAAGAATCAGCAAGCAAGCAATCAGCAGCAAGCAAGCAGCAGCAAGCAAGCAAGCAAGCAAGCAGCAAGCAAGCAGCAAGCAATTAGCAAGCAAGCAGCAGCAACCAGTGTATGCCCCTTGAATTAATGATTAATTCTAAGTATAAGTAATTACTAAAATTGCCGCAATATGCCGCAATACAAAAATTGAAACACAAATTGAACTTTTTCCAAGCGCACGGCTCCAAAACAATGAACTAATTCATCAGTTACTAAAAGTTGTGGTGATGCCAAAATTGAACTTTTTGCAGGCGCACGGCCTCCCGATACGACTTTAACGAGCTACGACTTAACCCTAGCGCTTGTATCATCCTTAAGCACTGCGCCTGTTCAGCTTCTTTGGCCGTCTCTGCACAAAGCTGCTTCAACTCCGAGAGCTTGCTGGCAGCACCTGCCATTGAGAAACCATGGGAATTCTCTGCTTCTTTTCACATGCAAAACAGCTGTTAGAATAACTGCTGTAGCTGGTTGTTCAACCACAAATTGGAGGAAACACATCATGTGTTTTTGTGATTCATACCCAGTATATCCCAGTATTGTTTCCCCTTGTACCCAATCGCTTAAGATATCTGACCCACAGGTTCCGCGAGTTCGAGCCATCTCCCGGTTTTTTCCGGGTCAATGTTGGGCACAATCAAATCACTCTATAGGTGGTGCTAGTTGAACAGGTTATTTCAGCTATCCATATCACATGATATACCATAGCTTGGTCCATATTCAAACCAAAATCTAGGATTCAAATGGATTCAAACTCTTTCAAATCTGTATTATTCTTTAGTTTCTTGAAAATCTTGGCTATTCATTCCATCTTTTCCCAGATTTTCCTCAACCTATCGTCCCTGCGCCGAGGCCCACTGCGCCTTCCGCGGCTTCGCTTCGCTGCTCTCCGTTCTCGTTCGGGCCTTCTTCGGCAGCGTCCTGGATGTGGGATTCATCCAAGCCGAAGAACTACCATTGATGGTTTGAATGGTTTAAACACCAATAAAAATAAGGATTTGAGGGATGGTTTATGATGGTTTATGGCACGGGCTTTACCTCACATGAACTACATAACCTGATACATTATATATAGATTGGTATGACTTCGGGCTATGGCGTGAGGGTTGGTGGTGACACGTGACACGGTGACACTGGCAATCCCAGTCCCAAAGTAGGCAATAGATGGCAATAGGGTGATGAAACATAGTAAGTGATGCAAATAGTGAAACAGCACAGCTACATGTACAAAGAATCGGGTGACAGTATATATATATATATATAAATTCAGCTAGTACTTCACTGACCTGCCCAGTTCGGCAGTTTGGGGATGATTTCCCCCCCAACCTAAGCATCCATGGTGATGTCATTTATCCAGATGGATTCATGGATTTTCACCGGTTTCCATCGAAATGTTCGACAAAATGATTCTCACTATGATATGAATAACTATTATCAAGTTAATACTACGACCAGTACTATGTACATATAAGTATACATATATACATGATTAAATTATATATATATATATAATGTGGCGTACATCTTTGATTATACATATATACATGTATAACCAGCTATACATGGTTATACCCTGATTCTTCTTAATTCTTGGTATTCACCCCGGATTTCCGCAGAAACTTTAAGCGTCACCTCCACACAAGCGCTACAGCGGCGCTTCTCTGGCGGTTTCGTCCGCCTGGGATGTGAAGTGGGGCTCGCGGATGATCTCCAAGTGGTCTCCTTATGCTTTCCCCGATAAACTTTGATAAAGGATGATAAACAACATGTTTCTCAAGACCCAAGAACATCAACCAAATCTAAACCATCAATTGAAGTCTGGCTTAAAACTGCCACAGCTGGGAAGAATCTGGAAACATCGATGAAAACGTTCAAAGAACACATCTCGGATTAGCCTCTCGGATCGAATCCATCACTTTTGCCGCTGATGTCTTCATTTCTAGATTCATCTAGATTCTAGATTCTATATGGTGGTTTTCTAAAATGGAGGTAGCCCAAAATGGATGGTTCATAATATAATGGAAAATCCTCTTAAAATAGATGTATATTCTAGAAAACCTCCATATTTCTGTTGAGTCGGGCCATGGGTTCCACTTCTTCCAAGCGGCATCTTTCGTGAGAAGCTAGAGCCCGGCAAGATCTCCTGAAAACCATGGGATTTTTGGCGTTCCCAATTTTCAGACAAAGCTATATCAATATCATATATGTACAGTATATAATATATATTATTGGATGTGTATAATATGAAATATTTGGATGTTTCCATGGTTCTGGCCCACAGCGAACTAGTGCGCTGAGGTTTTTTGATTTAGCTTGGCATTCCTTTGGATCTGAAGCTGTGAGGAAAGGGTATCACATCATGGTTTCATGCAGCTACTGAAGGTGTAGATCAAGCCACCGCATGCCATGCCTGCAACTGATGCGGTACTGCAGTTCGCATCTTCTTCACTTTGGTTGGAGCATGAAAGAACATTTGAAGGATGTGAGCGCATGATGACCTGTAATGCTGGGAGCTCTGTTGGCGTGGGCTCATCAGCTTGATTTGTTTTAACTATATTGCCAGCAGAGATGAAATGCAGAGGAACAGTTACCTCTTTTTCATGGTACCCAACCCGCATCACTTGCATGACCAAGAGTCACGGGGATATTTCTTGTTGTGAATCATTTGCAATCCAACTAGATGGACACATGCATTAATATGTTCAAATGCCACATGCACTCATCATACCAGTCCATCCCAGGCAACTTTCATCCCAGTAGTACTGGGACTGCTCCTGACAGCTGGTACAAAAATCTCTGCTCCCCAAAGTCTCAAAGGTCATCTTCACTGGCAGCTCCGCCGCCTGCAGATTTTAAGGGGTAACTCTGGGGCCCATCGGAGAGCAGCGCCATGGCCGTGGGACGTGTTTATGGTCGTCGAAGGAAGAATCTAGGGTAGCATTGTGGGGTACGTCTGCACTGGACTGGTTGCGAAGAAAGGCACTGGTTGGTCGGTTTCTCAAGAACGAAAACACCCTGATCCCGGGTGGATTTGGGTTTCAACACATCTCACCACCCCAATTGGAGAGCAACTGGATAGAAACCATGGTCAACATCACTTTAAAAATCCGCCATTTTGGATTATGTTGGATACTTAAAATGCATTTTTTCATCCATGGACAGCGCCTTCAACCGGCTCTGCCACTCCGGCAGGTCAGCACCTTCTTCCGCACGGTCGATGGCTACCAGGCGCCAGCCGGGGCGAACGCCAGCCTGGCGCTTCAGGAGCTTTAAAGAAATGTGTGTGTATATATGAGTCATATATATATATATATATATGTGTATATATAATAATATATATATATATGTATATATAATTATATATATGTGTATATATATATGTATATATAATTATATATATATATATATGTGTGTATATATATATGTGTATATATAATTATATATATGTATATGTATATATATATA
>Ga0126342_10005060_pt1 | contig 22814 bp, 19 predicted proteins | sample Cyp1metagenome_FD_92528 | JGI IMG/M metagenome (GOLD analysis project Ga0126342, IMG submission 92528) | Coral microbial communities from Lord Howe Island, Old Settlement Bay, Australia - Cyphastrea 1 metagenome | ecosystem: Host-associated > Invertebrates > Cnidaria > Coral ...
ATCATACCCCCCCCCATCCCATGGGGGGGGGGGGTGGGAACACGGGACACGGGACCATATATATATATATCTATATTATATATTTCCGCCCACCTTGGTTCATCTGCGGCTTCAAAATCCAAGGTACCTAGTGCTAGGGCTCCCGTTCTTAAGTCAATTTAAGATGGGTAAGTGCGGGGAGCAAATTGGAGTATCCCTCCCCCTACAAAGTGGTTTGTGACCAACCCCAGAACCAAGATACTTAAGACACCTGCCATCCTCATCCACAAAGCCAAGACACTCCCAAGAAACCTCGGCTCTCAAGCGCTGGGTTGCATGATGTTACATCCACGAAGTTTAAACATGGAAAACATCAAATTTGGTTGGAAGATAGGTTTCCTGTTCAAAGCTTTAATGTTCGAGTTCCATGTTGGTCCCGTCACCGTCATCTCTATCAAGATACGCCTCGCGTTGTGGTGCCAAACAGCCCTCACCATGCACAAGAAAGCACCTCCCCCAGCTTTGACCGTGGAGCAAATGAAGCAACACCCCAAGGTCAGGGTGAAGAAACCAATCTTGTAGCCATACGGCTGAAAAACCTCAGCATTGACTGACTTCGAGTGGCTGTAAGTAAACAAATGCGTTGAACAAATCCGTCTGTCACATCTATATTCACCATCTACTTTCCTTTAATTGGCATCCCATGTTTCAGCCTCCATGTTCAATACTTATCCATTGTTGCCAGTTAAGGTCCCAATTCATGCCGGTTCACCTTCGACTTTCGTTGGTTAAAACCCACCATCAGCTGCAGTTCACTTGCAACTTGTGTTGGTAATAATAACTATGGAAAATCACCATTTTTTATAGGCAATTCATGGTAATTCAACTATAAATAGCAATTTTCAATAGCTTACCAGAGGGTAACCCACAACAACCCACCAGCATCAACTGGTTACCTCTGCTGTCGAGCCGCCGCATCTGCCACAAAGTTGATGGAGGATCCCATCCTCAGAGAGCTGGAGCTCCGAGGTCAGCAACAAGTGGCCACAAGAGGCTGGGGATGATATCTGGGGATGTTATTTTGACTTACCCTCTGGTTATTTAACATAGCCATGGAAAATGGCCCATTTATAGATGGCTTACCTATTCAAAATGGCGATTTTCCATGGCTACGTTAAATAACCAGATGGTACTTTAGAATACCAAACACAGAAATACATTGTCAAAAAATGAACTTCTAGAATTAGATAGTAACATGAATCATGAATCTATCCATGGTGATTCGCATATATAGAATCTTTATTTTGAAACATGAATCATCATCCATCCATTTTGTGGGGGGATGATCCTGGTTACATCTTTTTTCATCCAAGGCGCTTCGTCAAGCTTCCACCCGCCTGCGCGGCGAAGCTCAAGGGCATCAGCACTGCTTGGCAGGGCACGCCCTGACGGAGACCTGGTCCATGCAGTACAGCTAGGGAAGCCGAAGGAATTTTGTGGATTTGAATAAGAAAAAAAAAGGTTACCATCTGGTTATTTAACATAGCCATGGAAAATCCCTTATAAATGGAGGTTTTAATGGGAAAATCCACTATAAATGGTCATTTTCAATAGCTATGTTAGTTTACCAGAGGGTACTAATTGGTGGTTTCAACCCCCCTGAAAAATATTAGTCAGATTGGATCATCATCCCAACTCTTGGGGAAAATAAAAGCCATGTTCCAAACCACCAACCAGGTTAAAATTAAAACCAATGTTTCTGTACTATCAAGCTCTTCAAGAAATCCAGAGGTCATTGTGCCCCACAATGCCCCACATTTTTCACAACTCAGGGAGGACGAGAATGATCAAGTATATCGCCAGGGGAACAGCTCGCGGATCTACCGGGGTTCAACGAGTAGATTCTCCAAATGGTGGATTTTCCGTTTTTTTTTTTAAAGCCACCTGCAACCCTGGGTTTATAACGAGTACTTGGTAAATTGTCCCAATAAGTAACTGGTGCTATGGCAATTTGCAATCATACTTTGTTTGTCTCAGCCAGTAGCGGGGCAGAAGTGAACGGAAATCTCGCCTTTCTCAGATATCAACATGTTCCTATCCTGGACTAAAAACGCAAAGTTGTTCAAATACTGCACGTGGGGGATAGTCATGGCTAATGGATATTGATTCTACACGCTCCAACACGGCGGCATATTGAAGTGATTCAGGGGTGTATATTCCCACTGCAGCTGCCAAGGGACACAAAGATTGCAACAACGGGACCATCATCCTCAGCGTGGCCACAGGTCAAACTCAATAGCTTGGGCCTAAACGACATTTCAAGGCCTATTTATGCAACGTCTAATGTAAGGGCATAAGAGAAATATGCCCTTGAAAAGGGCCCCAAATATGGCACAGTACCTTTATGCAAATCCATTTGAAATTGAGCCATTGACTTGGTCTTGAACTATTTACGTGTTAATAAACTGGGGCATGGGAAGGCTTACCAAAGCCTTACTTACAAACACGGTGCCACATGAGCACGTGGCTCAACTTCAACACCAACTGCCCTTCTCTGACCTTCTTTGACCCCCAGAACCATCACAAAGGAAAAAGCTGGGCCCAGCAGCCGCACTTGGGCACAGGTCACAGGGATCGAATCAGACTATATCCAACCACCTGTCTGCCAAGCATCACTACAATGGGCGTGTTGTTGAAGAAACCAGATAGGAGGGCCACAGCGAAGAACATGCCTTGGCTGGAGGGGGCTGGGTCACACCATGTCTGAAAGCATTGAGCCGAAAGAGTTTGTAATGTTGTTCATGCGCCATATCATGACTACATGATGGTACCAAACAACAAATATCACCATATTATGCCCCTGCCGGCAACCCCACCTTAGTCCACACAAATCAAACATGCCTGGTACCCAAATGACCAGCAAAAAAAGAACATGTTTGGACCAGAAAACGCAGGAGGTCCAACCCTAAAAAAGAATAATCAACAAATGCGGGTATAATTCACGCATAATACAGTAACCATATTGTACAAGGTGAGGCTCCCCAGCTGCAAGTTGGTTCAAAAATCTATCAACTCTAGATATACCACGATATATATCCATACCCTAGTTCACCAAGTCACCAAATTATAAATCGACCTATCTAACTAGGGGCCTCATCTTGTATAATGAAATTACCTTCTGGTAGACTAACAGTTTGCTATTGAAAGTTGCCATAATTGATTCAATTGATAGTTGATTTACGTATCAAACATGGTGATTTTCCAAGCTGCGAAAAATCAAACTCCTCGGCCCGTTGGCCATGCCCAGGACGCAGCCGATGAAGCGCTCCGGCACGCCGGTGTCGCCTCGAAGCGGTGGACCGGTGGCGATCGCTGGATATTGCTGGTGCTTTTTGTAAATGTTGAGGAGTTTGCTGTTGGACGTCCTGAAACTGTTTGGTGGCATTCTGGTGGAAGGGTACGACAGTATGTTACTAGCTTACCACTAATGTTGCCCTAACATTTTGGCAGTGTATACTCCCGGGAACCGAAGTGCTGGCCAAACTGTTGAGTCACCCGCCCTTCACCCAGCGGACAAGCCACCCATGGCGCGCATGATGGGAAATAACAAGGCCAACGTCACCACCTGGGGTGCTTTCCCATTGCGGAGTGGAACGTGGAAAAGTTCAACCCATTGAATGCATTTTTTCAGAACTAGTGAAATCACATGAAATCACTTCAGTTACTTCAGGCTGTTTCAACCAAAAATATGAGCAACCAAAACAGTTTGTTTTGCTGAAATGTCTTGTGAATTCCAACAGCCCTGCCATGTTCCCAGCAAAAACAGTGCCCAACGGCCGAATCTTAGTCCAAGGTGCAGCATCTGAGGCGCACCCGGCAAAGAGCTCCTTGGAGATCCATAGAGATCCATAGAGGTGGGGGCCCCCTACCAATGAGAAGTTGGTTTAGTTAATCATGATATATGATCTATATAACTAGTATATAGTGATATGATATATGATATATGATTTTCATGGGATATACCCTCTGGTAATGACTAAAATAGCTACTGAAAATGGCCGTTTATAGTGAGTTTTCCCATTAAAACTTGTGATTTTCCATAGTTATGTTAGTTTACCGGAGTGTAATATAAACACCAATTTATAGTTCTATCCCGCCCCCATAAACCCTAGTCAACCAAGTTAGAAGTAGATATCCTGGGGATATCCTACGATTTTGAATCTTAAAAGTGTCTAATTTCCATAGATATCCATAGATGTGTTTCTCTTAATCATGGAAACAAATTTGTAGAACGAACTGTCCAACTGCAATAGGGATGAAAAACACCAAATTAGGGGACGCACATTCAGTGATGAGCCCAGAGTTCTTCTACGTTGGGTTCCGATCCTTTCCAGTGACGTTGGTACTTCTCACTCCCAGTTTGGTTGTTTACATTTTTTTCTAACTGCCAGTTAAATGCCAAATGCCATCTCATATTTTTTGCCACTCTTGCCACTCACCTCACCCCTGTTTGTTAAATTCGTTCTCCCCCCATTCCCTCATCATCCCCCAGCCACATCCGCCAATCCCTCTCTGCCACGACACCTTGGGTTGCAAGATGCCGAAGAAGCAGCAGATGGCGCCGATGAAGAGCAGCATCATTTCCGCAGGTAAACCCTGCGGCACCAACCTGGCAGCACTGGCGGTGGAGATGGAAGGATCCTATGATATGCTATGAATGGATGATGGGAGAGAAAAGGTCACTTCATGTTGGGGCACCCGGTCATGAGCAAAGTCATCGCCGACAAATCGTATGGATACACCAATTCCAGTCAAATTACCTAATATCTCCATCAACTCTGGAAAACCCCTCATAGAAAAGACAGAAACTGCCTACTCGACATACATTTCTTTCAGGTCTTAATTCTGGTTTATTCACAGGGACCTGAAGGCGGATTGGTTCTGTTCCCACTGGACATCAGGCGGCTGCAGCCAGGAGGCAGGATGAAGGCGCACAGCAAGTTGGCCACCAACAGCATCTTACCGGTGGATCCTGTGCGGCATTGCTTGGTCAGTGGTGCTTCTGGGGTGGTGAACATTACGGTGAGCATTGCAAAACTAAACCAATCCAAGTGTGAATCACTGTGCCATGCGACTAGTTATGACATAATGAATACAGGATTTTAATGGAAACCTGCAGCCAGGCCAAGCCAAGCGCTAACTGTATCATTAACTCCTTATTGCGTACAAACATCAAACATCCAAATTTACTGTGATTGAGGATGTCACTTCATGGAGACATGCGTGTCTGCCCACAGCCGTATCCATACTTCCAACACACGGACGTCCTCCATCGTTCAAGCAGGCCACCGTCCAGCCCGTGAACAGCAACACCAAGCTCAGACCCGCCCTGGGAAGCCGCGGTCGAGGTCAAACCCCTGATGCCTGGATGTGCCTAGAACTAGATAGCAGGTACATGCAGGTACATGGTTCGTTTAGGAAATGGTATGGGGCAGGTAAGATGCCATGTCTCTGTGTGGTTCCAACGGGAGCTTTACACACAAATGCAATTACTCCGTCTGCAACCGGCCATATCACCACGCAAACCTCCGAGTGTTTCGCATATCAAGAGTTCACAACATGAAGCACAAAGGCTGATTAGGACTAGGAGGATTGGCGATGCCGACCCCGAACTAATGTTTAACAACAGGAAAAGCAAAGAAAAAAACAAGGAGTTGGAAAAAAAAGGTTCACTTACAAGCCAAATCATTCCTGGGGCATTTCCTTATTCATTTTGATATATTTTGTGGTGCAAAGAAAAGGGTTAGAATATTTGGTGAGGTTCCAATGACGCAGCCCCCCAATAAAAGAAACTACACCCATGTTGCGCGGAGCATCAACAGCGTCAGAATGCCAATGGAGATCCACGGTAAACCTGATCACAAGGATCACGGCAATCGTCCCCGAAAGCATCCGTGGAGATCTGGGCCATCCCAGCCCAAGCACCCTAAAAGCCACACACTGACCTTAATATTCGGCCACCCTGATGAAATTTCGACAAACCCTGACTGGTTGGTTATTTTTAACCACCTTGAAAAATATGATTTCATCAATGGGAAGGATTCTCCCATGTATGAAAATAAAATTCATGTTTGAAACCACCAACGAGCCTGATATTTTACACCCGGAAATTCCGAATACTTCTCCAAGCAGTTGTGAAGTCTGTGACACCAAGCCTCCACGCAACTGCTCCCTGATACCAACAAAGGGTACCAGAAAGGAGACATGGCGACTGGCCCTCACACCACCCGATCCACCCGAGCCGTGCGCCATGGCTCTGGGCTGGAAACTTTGTCTAAGGTCTGGGGTTTCTTAATATGTCTTAATGGTATGAGGTTCGGCTGCTCATATGGTCAGTAGGCAGGTGGGCACTTGCCACATCTATGTGGGATCTTTAATGTCTTATGCTCTTAGATTCAAGGGATTGACTCTAGCCAAAAAACATCTCACCAGGAATGTGAGACAAATATATGATCTCACCGGGGCTCTGTTCGTCAGGCTCGATTCCATAGGCATGTTGGTCCTTAAAATAATCGGACATGTTTTCAAAATATATGTAGCATTTTTTCCTCTTCAACGATCTCTTCATTGTTGTTCTGGAACATGGCCCTGGCTGCGGCAAAGGACAGAAGCATGTCTGCGCGAATCACCCCAAGTACCAAGCACTTTTTGTTGCAGGGTGCAGCGCCAATGGCGGCCAAGTATTTCACCCCAAAACATTTTAACAATAAATTTTAGTTTTAGTTGTTGTTGAGACTCCACTGTTGCCACTCTTACCAGCAAGTTGAGAACAGTAATCAACAGTCGTGTCCTTCGCCGGCCCTTTTCCTTAAAAGTCCGAGTAATGACAACCCTGCATTCATCACGCCCTGTTCATCAATGATGTGTTGTTCCAAAGGAAAGGTGCTTTCATCTGCTCCTAGAAATGGTACAGCAATTACCCCATCCCATGTAAACGGCCCGGGGTTAACATCCATCTATGGTTGAACTTGTCATTCGGTCCATTTAGTTCGATGATTTACCTATGAAACATGGTGATTTTCCATGGCTATAGCTTATCAGAGGGTAATTAACCTCAATCTAAAGTTGACCATTTTATTTTCGGGGTGTTATTAACCATTACTAATCACTTTAATTATTCCCATTAAATTCCCATTAAATAACCCAACGGGTAGCTGGTTACTGCCCTGGTCTCCCAGAATGGCAGCTCCCCTCCACTGAGGTCAAGGGACTTCCCCTTGGAACCCACCGGGTGCCGAGGTTTGCTGGAAGAACCTCAAACGCCATCGTTTGGGAAAGTTGGATCCCACTTTTTTAGGTTCAAGACATGGAACATCTCCCTTTTTTGGAGGTTTAAGACATCGAAAAATAAGAGGTTCGACTCTAGGAAGCTACAGTTCCATCCCTGTTTTTGAGGTTTAAAAAGTGGAGAAATGGGATAAACATGGTGACACTTCATTGGTTTCATTAATGGGATATCCCAAACATGGCAATTATTTTTGTTTCGCCGGGTGATCGGCATTGATTTGCTTGGGAATGTTGAGACTGGTAGATGTCTGGTAGATGTGACACCTGACGGGGTGCCCCAGCTCGCAGTCTCCTTAAACACGCGGTTGGCCGCGGTTGATCATTAATCCATCCCATTATATAGTCCATCCCAACTAACCCAACTCAACCATGGCTCTAATAGTTTGACAAAACCAACCCTATAGCCTCAATTCTCAACCACAGATGGCAAAAGATACTTGGCCCATCATTGTACCGGGCCCTTCACCAAAGTGCTCCCCAAATTGAATTCCCACCATGTGTGGCAAACCTATCCCAGGCATCCACCCATCAGCCCAGGCACAGGCATTCCACGGATCGCCTTCGGCCAAGATCTTCTTTTCGACGCCTTTTGACGGAGCCCGGTGGGTGGCCTATGGAGCTCTGGTGGGGTTCAGAAAGGTCCCAACAAGATGATCATTGAGGTAGGATAATGCATCTAAACCAAACATGTTGGCATGAGGTTGATGTAAACAAAAGGGTTTGGCATCTTTCTATAATGGGCGAATCTTACGGATGGAAAACCAGACGGTCGACAGCACAGAAACAATCCGTATGGATCAACCTCTTGCTTTCTTGACGGATGAATCCAGCCAGCCTACAATAATGAATTGCTTAGATGGGACTGGTGTGGCGCTGCAAATGTCCATCCTTATCATCAGCGAGTCCCCATCTGCCTTTGCCACTCCATCTGCAAAAGACCAAACACCCTTGGCCCTTGGGCATCCGGACTGGCAGCTGGCTCACCATTCACGGAAACTATCTCATCGCCCTCGAAGACACCAGCCACCTGGCACCCAAAGCCGGATGTAATATCTTGGGTGATTAAATAGCTTTCAATTTCAATTCTTGCTGCGCATCGTGTGAAGTCTTGTCCAGCACCACAACCACAACAAAAGGAGAAACGCTTACAAAACCAACAAAACGTAAAACGTTCTCCGCACTCGGCTGGGCGACGTTATTATCCGCCATCACCAAATATCTATAAATATTTGCCAAACGCCAATGGGTCAAAACAACATGCCGCAATAGCACACCTCATTGACTAATCCACTATTAACCAGCATCATCCCTACCTCCAAAAAGTCTTCAAAATATGTTTCCAACCTCAACCGGCCACTATCAGCACGGTCCGTCTCTTGAAAGCAAACTAACTCAACTATTTCACACCCGCTGTCCAGTGGCCTGCGGCTGGGCTCCAGAGCTCTCAAAGTTCTTGGACGAGAAGCACGCCTTCATGCATCATTGCTGTGAGGGCAGCAGTGTCCACCGGTGCGTATGGCCATCATTTTGTTGGCATTGCTCTTTTCGAATCTTTGGACCCAAAACGTCCCCAACAAAAAACACAGGATTCATCTGGGCAAAAATACAGAAAACCGGGTTCCAAGACAAAGGCTCGCATCATATATTTCTGGAACATATGTTCCAAAGGGAACGCATGGTGAACGTCATGCTGTATTGAAGCGGAAGCAGTGGTACATCAAGCACGACGTGATATATTCGACCCCCCTCAAACAGGACATCGAATGAATTGTCAACTACAAGTAGGTGCAGTGCGCAAAAATACAACCATGCCACTTCCCATGCCATGTAACTATAGGAAGGGTACGCCCCCCAAAAATGTTTCCTCAACATGTTTTTAACAAAGCACGAACCACATGAAGGGCACCCCCAACACATCCTCTAGGAGCTCCTCTCTACCACTATCCTGACAGCTGCGCAGCTGCGCCTTTGGTACCTCGGAGACCAAGAGACGGCCCTCGTGGGTCTTCAGGGACAGGCCTGTGGGGTGCATAGCCAGTGGAGTTGTGATCAGGTGGGGTTGCTAGTTGGCATGCGCCCCTGGATAATCCCTGGATAATGGAAGGGTTTTTTTGCTTATCGATGGAAAGACCAAGCAACTGAAAAAACGATAAAAAACAAACAATAGATTCTTTGAGACCAATGATACTGAAGTACTGTAAACCTGTCAGCATCAGCTTTGCAAACGGAACAACGTTTGTCACACTTTTTCCACGGAAACAATGTTTCAGAGATCATGCGACTCATTGGCCCCATCATGATGCCCCATGGAGGCAAAAACATAGCTCTGCAGCTTCAAACTGAGGCTGCACTGAAAAAACATTGCCATCAATATCAATCAATACAATAACATACAATAACTGTGCATGGTGGAATTCTCCGCACAACAGTTAAATTGAAGTCCCTCCGCAGCTTGGAAGTTCATGCTGTTCGGGACATTCTCTCCTCCAGCAAGCCGTCAAGATTCACTGCCCGCCACTCTTCGCCCAGAAACTGCTCCAGCTGAGTGTCAACTCGAGTGGTTTCAATGTGGCGGAACTCATGGGTTCCAGCGCGTTTGACCAAACCTCTGGCGCATCGAGAGATGCTGCCGCGGTCTATCCCAAGTGCCTTTGAAGCATCACTGATCGATGAGTGCTTGACCCACTCGTCCTTACTACCATATAGCCTTGCAAGGACTGGTGTTGATCCACACACATTTTTCTTTTGATAGCCAACGGTGTTCAAGAAATGTCTTCTATTCTGTGATGGCGTCACATACTCCAAGTTGTCCAAGCAGTTGTTGCCAGGATTCGAGTCTTTATGGTTAACTTGGGTATGCCAGGAGCTTGGCGGGGACCCAAGGAACGCATGCGCAACTAGGCGATGTACCAGGACATTGTCTCCATATAAGCTGGTTGCAAAATATCCAGATCGCATTTGATGGCCGCGTGTGACCAAACTGTTTGAGGACTTGATGCGCCCCAACGAGCTAACATATTTCCCTTTGACATTTTGGCCCGTAAAAGGGTTCTTGATTGGTAACCACTCTTCGCCGGGCAACTGACTGCACTCTATCGGCTGACCGAACTTCAGCTCACAGTCTCCTATTTGCGTTCCTGTGCAGCAGCACTTTGAAACTTTTAAAGGGGACACTCCAAGCTGTTTCGCAGTTGCAGAGATAGAACGACATAGATTCCAAGAAGGCGATGCTGCCAAATTCCTCCACATCACTGGTTTGGATGTTGCATGGCCGGAATTGCCCCTTGAAGGGTTGCACCGATAGGCAGTCTGCACATTCATTGCAGGCGTAACATAGGCCAAATTGTCAAGTCTGTTGTTCAAACGATTACCATCTCTATGATGCACTTGCCACGCTGATGTGTCTGAAGGAGGCCCCAAGAATGCAAAAGCAACCACACGGTGCACAAGAAAGGAGTTTCCAAAAATGGTCACTCTTCTGTATCCCATGGGGTGAGGCGCACCAAATGTGAACCTGCCCCTCGAATCGCGCAAACGACCATGTGAACTCACATGCCAACACCTTGGTGCCGTGCTAAAGTGACATGCCCGGACCAGTGCGGCCTGGAATGTCTCGCCGGGCCACTGGAGCTTCAGGTACTGGGTCCTAAACTGCAATCTGCTGACCCAAGCCATGCAACCCACCTGGGTGCAGCATTGGCACTCAAGTGGTAGTAGGACCCTCAAACCCAAAGATACGGCAATCAGGGAGTCCAAACCCATCAATGAAGCTTGATTTCATGAGATGAAATAAGAGTGCGTTGTTTGGAATATGTAGCAGCGATACAATAAAAGCATATAAAAGCTGCTTACATGCATAGATTATTTTAGTGGGACAAAGATATATCATCAAGGCAAGATCGACAAGAAACATGTTACGATATTCAGGGGTTGGAGATGAGGTTGAAAATTCGAGGCCCTATCAAATCATCTCAAATCTAGGTAGATCTTCGTCACACAAGAGTTCCCTACAAACTGCCTGTCTTTTAATGCATCTACCGAGGGCTGCTGAAACTACAAAACTGAACGTAAGCCCCAAGAACGGTGGTATTCAATATTTTGTTCAACCCGCAAATCCTGGGCAGGCAATCTACCCATGCTCAAACCATGTTAACACGGTCAATTTTGAGCTCTATTTTGTCCATTGCAACGGGGAAGCATTTCATCACTAGTGTTCACGATCAAGACAGAGAGTCAAGGACTTGCTCTGCCTCCTGGTCCTGACATTGCAGAGTCCCGTGAGGCCTGACATCACGCCATTCGAGAGATCTTGTCCAGCAGCAAACCGTTCAAATCCACTGGTCGCCATTCTTCCCCTTGAAGCTGATCTGGCTCTTCCGTTTCGTCCATGCAAAACTCGTGGGTTCCAGCACATTTGACCAGGCCTTTGACGCACTTTGAGATACTGCCACGGTTTATCATAAGTACCTTTGCAGCCTCAACTATCGATGAGAACCTTACCCAGCTGCCCTTACTACCGTATGGCCTTGCCAGCACCGGCACGGCTCCACCTGTTTTGCCATTCTGATAGCCCAAAGTGGCATGGAAATGCCTCACATTTTCTGACGGGGTAACATACTCCAAGTTTTCAACGCAGTTGTTGCCTCGATTCAAGTCTTTGTGGTTGACCTGGGTATGCTGCGAGGTTGGTGGCGGCCCCAAGAAGGCATATGCAACCAAGCGATGAACCAGGGTTTGGTACCGTTGGGAGTCTTCACGAAGATCTGCAGTAAAATATCCGGAAACGGTTTTACAGCCTCGCGTGACTAAACCCGTTCTGGACCTGAGGCGCCCGAAAGAGCTCACCTTCCTCCCTTCAACCACGTGGCCAGTCAACGGGTTCTTCATTGGCAACCACTCTTCTCCTGGCAAGCACACAGGCTCGGAGGACGCACCGAACTTCAGCTGATAACCCTCTATTGGGACGCCAGCGCGACAATGTTTTGAGATAATGTATGGTGAAAGTCCAAGGCTTTTTGCAGCAGACGTTATGGACGGGCTTTCTGTCCAATTCTGCGTTGTGGCCAAATTCCTCCACACTACAGGTGTAGAAAGTGCAGAGCTTGAACTGCCCCTGAAAGGATTGCTGCAATACGACTGTTGCACATTCTCCGACTGGGTGACATATGTCAAATTGTCCAGCCGGTTGTTCGTGGGATCCCCATCTTTGTGATGCACTCGCCACACTAATGCACTTTTGGGAGGCCCCAGAAACGTAAATGCAACCACACGGTGCACAAAAAAGAAATTTCCGAACATGCACACCCTTCGGTATCCCATGTGGGCTGTTCCAAATGTCAATCTGCCCCTCGAATTGCGCAAACGGCCCAGTGAACTCGCAAGCCAGCAACTCTCTGTACTGCCAAAGTGACACGCCTGACCAAGTGATGTACGAAACGTTCCATTCAATAACCGGAGGTTCAGGAATTTGTTGCTACAATGCGGTCTTCTGGCCCAAGCCATGGCAACTTACATGAGGGCAGCATTGGCACTCAAGTAGAAACAAGTACAAAGCGAGGCCTGATTCCTAAAAACAAAACGACTGGAGCCATTCAGGTAGAACAAGTCTTCGAGTAGGAAACCAAGGTGAGCATGTCTTCTGGAAAAGTGATAGTGATCAAAGCCGCAGAACTGCTACGGGGGAATGACATGATTGTGTTTACCCGCGCAGCGCAACATGCAATCCAAAACGATGGCCTCTAAAGCGATTCTATGAAAGGACGCGGGCTACAGTATGCGTACAACCATTTTCGGGCTTGATGTGCAGGCTGTATGAATGCACTCATCAGTTACAAGCTGACCGCAACAGTGGCTGAGCTTGCGAAGTATCCTACTGTACCCAGCTTGTCCTGTCAACAGCCGAAAAAAATCCACAAAATCACCTTGAAAGCCCAAAGGATGGAACAAGGACATGCATGTCTTTACCACTGCTAGCAGGTTCCATTTTGCTTTGGTATGGGTCCCGAAGCTTGTCAGCTCACATCCATGTTGCCTCTAAAACTGAAATATGGAATGCAAACAAAAAGCAAACATCTTCAAATACGGGGCCTGCAATCTTTACCAACACCCAAGTGTGAGGTCATCTTAATTTATGCGCCATCCCTGTGCCCTGAAACAAACCATCCGCCTTCCCATCCCACCGGGAGCTTCACCTTGGAATACGGAGCAGCAGAGCCAGGGTGTGGACGGAAGTGGGTTCTTTAGTAGATACGGAGATAGTTGCACAATGGAGTGTAGATCTCCTGATTCTTCTTTTCAATCAAACATCGCTTTATCACTACTGGAATGAGAGTAAAAACACCCATGAAGCTCCTGAAGTTCATGCTGTAGCAAATTAGACACAAAATATATCGAAAAATGCTCCCGACAAGTCAAATGTCCGCATACTCTGCCCCACAAGCTTTGCAGCAAGCATCTGCTCGAAAAATTTAACGCACTATAAGTTTCCCATGGTCACAACGGAAATGGTGCTCAAAAGTTCGTTACTGAACTGATGTCCTTCCCAGGCTGGTTGTCAACAGTCCTACTGACCACTGGATGTCCGTCGCTTGCTATGGGTACTGTAAGTACGTAGAGTATGAGTAGGTCAGTCATTATATTGCCATTGGTCCCCCAGATATAGGTATCATGCCCCCAAGTGCTCGGCATTCCCTCTAGTTATCGGTGTGTTTTCGTCACATTGTACCGGCTAAGAGCCAATGGCATACAGGATGTTTATATCCCATCATATGATCATATGGTTACTTCCTCATGCCCTCCATTGAATTGCCAGGGCCAACCAAGTGATTCCCTGCATCGGGGTCGCATGTCGTACGTCCCCATTGATGTCCTGGTCGCAAGGGTGTCTCTTGCTGAGCAGCTCAAAGGGTCATGTAAACGTCTGCAGGGGCATAGTTTAGCTGGAGGCTTTTCCGTTTATAAAACATGCCGAAAATTGCATCATATTCATTTCATGCAGTCAGTGAGGATGACGCTTAAAAACACATTTTCATACATATTCTCTTTTCATATCCATGTGGCCCATGTGAATCTTTCTTCCTTCCTGGAGAGAACATACAAAGCCTGAACCCCTGCAGCTTCTGCGTACCTCCTTCTTCTCCATGCCCATGATGGGCCGAGCACCACAGCCACACTAGGGACAGTGGCACTACAACCGGAGGCTCAGCTGTTGGAAAGTGGGCGGTGTGGTGCTTGGTGTCCCGGGTGATCCATGTTGACATTCTGCCAGTATGGGGTTCTCGGAGTCAGGCTGCTTCATGGCTGGTATGAGCTAAGGTGGCTCCAGGACTCAAACAGAGTATATCCGAACATGGAAGGGGGTTGCTGATTTGAATCGAAGAGTAATAATATTCAGAATCTGAGTGGCTTTGAACACCTCATTTGTCTTCCATTTGTTTTGCGAGCCAATGGCGGCCATATTTGCTACGTGTGGGCCAGGACAATGCCACTAGACTCAAAGGAAAGGAACGCTGAAAATTAATATCCAGCTCAGCGTTAGAAGCAGTCAACACCCGCTCTAAGATACTGGTTCCTGTCCATCTTCATTCATTGAAGCCCCTAGCCGCCCATGCTGTTCAACTATATCAAGAATCCACATGTTAAACCTGGTAGTGGACAAGCCCGCCAAAGGTTAATTCCACAAGTTGAAAAGGATCATGAGTTGAGCAATAGGTTCGCCTTGTTCGAAGCCAAGATGAAACTCCCATGAATGGATTTGGAAGGTGACCTGACGCCACTTGGATAAGGGAGGTCCGGCTTTCCAGCAGCTGCGTAGCACATCTAAGTTTTTCCAAGCACCAGGGTCTCTGCATGCAATGCCAGAGCTCCAAGCCTCAATTGCAGCAAGAGTAGCAACTTGTGCAGTGAGGATTGCGATGGCGTTGTATGTATCAAGAAACTTGAAGACATAAGAAACATGATACACATTGTGCGGCAAAATCGACGGCAGTGACAAGCGAATCAGCTAAAGTGGCTTACAATCAAGTTTCCAGAATCTAGACCAAAGGAGCTTGGGTTTGAAGGAATCAGCCTGCCTTGCAACATATCGTATATCCGAAATCATGCGCACACATTTCTTGAAGACTTCAGCGGAAATCACCTGTTGAGGTTTTGGAAGCAAGAAGTTTAACGTGCTGGACACATTCAAATGTCTGAAGGCAAATCATGTCATCACAGGCACCCCCTGCCACCCTGAAACAATCACGCGAAACAACTGCACCACATGGCTATCCGTCAAAGTCAGTGACCCCCCAAAGCGTGGATATCACACTTGATTGTGCACAAGAAAACCCATGGAACATGTGTTATCTCTGGATTTGTTGCCTGAGAATGTCCGTTTGTTCATTGCCGTTTCAGCTTCCTTGAAGGTACCCCTTGTTCCAGCCACAGGGCCATACCCAAGATCACAAAAGCAAGCAGCAGGGCTGATTTCAAGTTCCTTTGTACTTGGAATCCTTGGCTGATTTCAAATGACATTGCAAACACCTGAGGAATACACTTAAAGCAAAGGAAGTCTCGAAAAGACAGCTGAAATCCATGGAGAAATGTATGAAGTAATTCCAGGATATGTAAACATCATCAGGCCATCCACAACCAATCCGTGTGCAATTGCATCTGAGAACCCAGGAACCACCAAAACCTACGAGTGACTGTTTTTCACAAATATATAATTAGCACATACATTTCAACGGAATCTTGTACTATGGGCATGATGTAGATTTATGATTTAACAACGTTGAGCGTCGTGCGGCGTTTTTGTGCCTCCTAGGACCCGAGTTCAAGATTTGCCAACACCTTTCCAATGACACCCAGTGTGACTCTCTACTGTACGAGCCCCCAAAACAAACAAGCTCTACAAATAAGATTTGAACTTTCAGAAGGCTTCATTGTATATTCTGTATTCCTCTGGGCAGCAGCCGGCAGCAAAGATCCTTATTCCAATAGTTGGTTTATTCGCAATTTACCACTGCAGACTCCGACATAGAGCATCACAACCACATGCCCAGGATACGAATTCATCATGCCCCTCCATGTCTGGCTTGAAATCAAGCAAACCAAGGTTAGGTCAAATTTTCCCCTAACAACTTTCGAGCTTCCCCATCCTTCCTCCTCCCATCCCCATCCCCAGTCGCCACCCGAGCGTCTCCCATGTACTGCTCCAGCGCAATGAGTTCCCGATCCTCCTCCAGGTGACCGTCCGCCACAATCATCCCGGTGTCGTCCTTCAGCGATTTGGACTTGCCCAGCATACCTGGGGCTGGGCGACATCGGGGGCTGGCAGATGCTAGGTAGGTAGGAGGAGAACTTTGGTGGGGTTTGAAATTTCAAGTTTTTAGAGATTTTGTGAGTTTGTTACATTTGGATGATGTCATGGGGAAACCTGTTCATGCATTTTTTTGGTGGCAAACTTGAATTGAATAGACATTGTGCAAGTCTATGTCCTTTGACATGGTTTGACCGCTTGAAGGTAGGGGTATGTACTTGGAGAATTTCATAACAATATCAACAAGGCTATCCTGCCCCCCTAGCAAACACAAGACCACAGTCCACTGGCTATCCAAGTGGCACAGCATCAAGCCCGAAACCATGCCTCACAGCGGACATGCAGCTTTCGAGACCCGCTTTGCGTTATCGGGACTGGCTTGATGGCTGTCATCTGACCAAAGAGTCTCAAAGCATGATACTATGTCAATGTGGATGCAAATGGGTGGCATGATGTCTCATGTAGTATTCTTCCGCTTACGGATCTTGCAAACATAGATTTCTTCACCAACCTGAGAAGGTCATGGAAGGTCATATGTTGGGGAGGTTCTCTTGGCCACCCATCATCCATGGTGACATCTTTGTGAGCACAGTCAGTACAGTCAGTGCAGTCATTTATTCACTAAACAAGTAACCCAGTACCCATGGTGGATCACTGATCAGTGTTTGCCAATGGCTAGCATTGATTAATACCAGCCATTGTTGTCTGGTTGGTGGTATACCTACCCCTCTGAAAAATATGATAGTCAGTTGGGATGATGACATTCCCAATATATATTAACATATGGAAAGTCATACAAGCCATGTTCCAAACCACCAACCAGTGATTTAAAAATCATTCTAACTATAGATATATCATGATATATCTATCATATTTCCTAGTCTGTTCCAAACCACCAACCAGTTATCAATGGTTCGATGTTTTACCACCCATTCACTTACCATTTCACCATGGACTTTCCCCGACGCCGTCCCGAACTCCACCTGTGAAGTGTCCGGTCCAGTAGCCCCAATCGCGTGCCATGGTGTCACCCACTGACGAGGCCACCAAGTTCGCCTGTAGAAGATGGGAGGTCAATGGGGGTTGGGTGCTTATCAACCAACTAGGATGTAGTACATAAGTGAATAGTGGAACTATACCGCAATGAATAGAATTTGCATAGAATAAATTCATAAGGGCAAACGTTGATAGAACACCAACTTGAATCTGACCAAATCCAAGCAATCACCATGTCTGGATTTCTCATGAGTCCACCCGGCACAGCATCAATGGTGCCGCCTGTTCTGCACCTTGTCGGCGTGCGAAATCCAGGATGACCTGCTTGATGGCTACCGGAACCACTCTCTACCCATAGATGAAACTCATCTGCAACCACCATTCATTGCAAACTCTACCGGGAAGGAATTCTTTTTTTCAGTGCTTTATATCGCTTTATTCATTTGTTGTTGGTCTTTGAGACGGCCCTTTGGGGCATTTTGAGCTCCCAACCGCCATCCCAAGCCCCAGGTGATCCACTTCAAGTGCTTCCAACAAAGGCGCTTGGATCTGTACAACCCCCCTGTGGTTTGGGAAATTAGCTGAGAACATGTCGCCACCGGTTTACAAGTGACAAAACAAAACTGCAACATTGTTCCGAGCACCTCCATTGTTATATAAAATATACTCATACAGGTATGTAGTTCATTCTAGACTCCATTAAAATCCCATAATTCATCACATCCCATTAAGCTTCTCAAACTCCCACTAAGACCATCATCCAAAACATTCCAAAACCCATAAAAAAAATCCCATTAAAAACCAGCAACCAGCAACCAGCAACAGCCAGCTTGAACCCCGGAGCACCTCCGGCACGTCTTCCAAATCCCAGGTTTCAAAGCGAGGTCTGGCTGGACGGCACGGGAAAGCAACGAATGTCCATGGGGCGCAGCCAACCAAACCCATGATGGGATCTTAAATTCATGTGAAGATATGTTCAAGCTAAGGCTAATCCCTGGTATATTCAACTTGAAATCACGACTAAGTTATAAATCTATATATGTTCAACATGTTCAGATTCTGGGATTTCTGCAAGTTCTATTGCCCAACATCCTTGCCGTGTTGGTCAGTTGTTCCATCCGCGGCCTGACATACCTCCTGCGCCAACCAGATCGAAAGCCCTTCCTCGGAGCAGCACGTGGTGGCCAACAAGCGCCGGTACAAAACAATGACTTACAATGAACAGCCAACGAAGTACACTGTAGAACCCACCAAAAGATGGAAAAGTCAATTCCAGCAAACATAGTCTGTACTGTATATACATTGTTCTTTTATCCTTTTCCATCCTTTTCTCGAGGCTGCTATGCAGAAAAGCTGCGCACATTATAACAAACCAACAATTTTGAAGGCAACTATCGTACTTTTCAACTTCGCCTGTGGCAGGGATTCAACCGAACCCTGGTCCTTGGCTGCCAGAAGGCCATCACGTGTTGAGGCTCCACAAATAACGGGATTGGATGAATTTCCCCAAGCCGATCCCCAGCATCCAACATCCCTAGCCTTCGAAAAGATCAGAAAAAATACTTCACCAGTCGGATTTACCACCTTTCTATCCTTCCACCCTACCATTTGTTCAATTCCTCTCTCATTTTTCCACCATCTCCATCACCTATCATTTCCTATTTTTTTTGCTGGTTTTCCTATCATTTACCTTTCCACCCCATCAGCAACATCCACTCCAGGTACGTCACCAAGGTGCCACCATTTGGTCATGAAGCCGCGCCCCACGCCGCTGGCCAAGGGCAAGCCGATCTCAGGCACCCATTTGGAAGGCAACCTCCGTGGGTTGCTGAAGGGGCTGATGATTCATGGAAGATCCCCAGGTGATGTACTGTTTCAGACACATCATCCAACTACCATCCTGGAAACTTTCTTCGAAAATCGCTGTATGGGTTACAGATAACATTCTATGGCAACATCACGGGGGTTGACAAGCGATTTCTCTGTGCCCTCTGGTAATTGAACAGATTGATATGGACAATGACCGATTTAGTTCCAGAATTGATCTATTGAACTTGATGATTTCCATAGCTATATCAAACTACCAGAAGGCAAGTGGCATTGCCCAAAATCACCAGTAAAGAAGGACCCAATAACCCCAAGTCATAAGATAAGGCTAGACTTAGACAGGTAAGCTGGCAAAAATCGGCAAAGGGCTGGATATATGATGGTAAAGATTGCTCAATAGCTAGACGGGTGTAACACCTCTCACGAGGTTACCAAGATATCTCTCCAGTTACATTTTCCATTGGCCTTTCCAAACCAAGCAACAGTTGCAGTACTTGCGGATCGTTCTGGTCCTGCGATGCTGTTGCCGCGAAACAAGCATCACATGGTCTCATTTGATCTTTTCCCGAAGTTGGTTTATTTTGTGAACAATGAAGTGTGCTTCAGACGGAGCAGAATGTATCTCATACATGTACATATATATATATATACACTCACATCCAGTTTGGGGGGTCTATAGTGCTTGAAACAGCCCAACACGGATGTCCGTCTTCTTTTCTGAATGCAAAATCTTGATTGACTCCTTTAAAGTAATGTGACTAGACCTGTATCACTTTGATGAGCCATCTTGAACGGATATTACACCTCTTAAGTTCAACTCGGAACATCATATGGAACCCACATTTTATGGCCACATTCAAGTGGAAACTGCCCGGCTTCGCTGCCAAGCTGCGTACTTGGTGGGCAAGCGCCCGAATTTCGTCAAGACCAGGTTCCGGGCAGTTTGGCCCCGCACCACCGACTCCTAACAAGTGGTGGTAACAAAAGACATGGTCACTATATTGCAAGGTCGGGCAACGACAAGAGTCAATTGAATATGTTTTTTTTTATATGTGTAAAGCTAGCTGTAAGATGCTGGAAGAAGGGCCTAGCAGGGAAACAGCCATAGTCCCTCTCAAGGACACAGAGGTGAAATATGATTGTATATAGGCCCCCCCCAAAAAAACATGGTTTCAAATGCCATACTCCCCCTGTTTGGGGAAAAGTTGTAGCTCAACATAGCTGTTGGGCAGATTCCCCTTTTGATCACATTCCTCTCCAAAACCATTCAGCTGCTTGCTGACCTTCAACACCTAAATTCGAAACTACCACAGAGTGTTGAAATGCCCATGATCTTCAATCCAGAATATGATGAATATGTTACTTTATGCATGACTTCAAAACAAACTCTTGGACATACCAGATTGCCAAGTATCACCATAAACTCACATCATTCATCACCCAAAGTCCATCAAATCCTATGTTTTTCCTGGATTTTCCCGTGTTTTTCGTGGATTTTCCATCCCAGTAGGACCTCCCGCCCCACCGCCTTCAGCGCGCTGCCCAGCGTGTCCCACTTCACCCGTCGCCGCACCAGGCGTTTGGCGCGAATCTTGGTGACAGCCCACCTGGATGATCCAAGTATTACTGTAGTTACTATATATGACTATCATGTGTATGTATGTATATATATATAGATAGAAAGATAGATAGATGGATAGATAAGATAAGTAAGATAGATAGATAGATAGATAGATAGGTAGCTAGATAGATAGATAGATAGATGGATAGATGGATAGATAAGATAGATAGATAGATAGATAGATAGGTAGCTAGATAGATAGATAGATGGATAGATGGATAGATAAGATAAGTAAGATAGATAGATAAATAGGTAGATAGATAGATAGATAAGATAAGTAAGATAGATAGATAAATAGGTAGATAGATAGATAGATAAAGGTTGTGAGTGGGGTATGCTTTGCTTGATAGAAATAACGAAACTGATGCTAGTAATAATGCTGAAAACATATAATGAATAGTGATAGTAACTCAATAACCATCATCACAGGAATGATAACCACAATAATAATGATCATGATGCTAATCTATAATTAACATTTAAGGTATTGAAAGGTTAAGCATGTATGATCTATTGGATCAATACCAGGGATAATGATCTATTTGGATAGTTCATCCAGTTGATCTTTGGATTGGATTTAACACGTGTTTTTTTTCAAAAAAGCTTGACTGCGGATCGGATCAGCTGTATTTGAGTACATGGGGTTTCATATGATCATGTTTGGTGTATTCATGTGCACTGCCTGTAATATGACCATGTATGGGGCTTAATGTATACTGATCCATTTCCCCTGATTGACCATGAAACAATTGGATTTAACATGGTTTGACTGTCTTGAAATGGAACATTTAATACCATCAATAAGGGAATCCAAAATGAAATCCGATACTTCACCAGGATTTCCCAAGGGTTTTTGAATGGACTTAAATGGATTGCAATCAAAGTTTATTTCAAATGGACCTTTTTGTCTTTGTTTCTATGCATGAGATTCCTATAAGTTATCTTTAAACCAACCCTGGGAATTAAGCCAGCCAATGTTCCAACGTATGCGATCTAAAAATCATCTGGAAAATGTCACATGGAACCAAAACTTCAGAAAACACATCAGAAAATCACCTTCCATACTTTTTTTGTGGTAAGGTCATGAAAGAGTGACCAGGTATGAATAGGTGGAAATCGTGCTCTATCCAATCCCTGCAACCTCTAGGCCGAGAGGCAGTTGTCTGAAGAACTCGCCTTGGATCACAGCAAATCAAGGTTTGATTCCAAGAAACCATGCTGGAATTTTGTGGGACAATCGTGACTCATGACCCAGAATGGCGGCAAGTGCAACTCATATCCTTGATGACATTGAACATAATGAACAATCAACCCCAGGACTTATAGTAACCCCCAAAAAGATAGAGGTTCGCAAAGCCCTGCGAAAATACTGATAATTCATATAAATCACCCTTCAATCCGTCTATCTGGTCCTTTGGGGTTACCATAGTCTTATCACTAATGCAGAGGGTTTTCTAAAAGTGGTGGCATCCCCAAAGTTGGGATGATTATTCCCAATATATGGGAAAACATGTTCCAAACCACCACTTTGTCACCACTTTGTCGAACGCGTCACCAGAGAGATCGCTGGCAACCCGGTTTTCAGGTGTTCAGCCTACACTGAGGAAATCCAAACCCTTTCACGAAGACCTGAGGGATTGAACGTACCAATGTGAAACATCTTTTCATCAAAGTGGGCAGGAGGCCCAGGGTTTGATGCTTCCCCAATTCGCAGAAGCCCAGCAGACATCAAAATGAAAAACC
>Ga0126342_10005061_pt1 | contig 22811 bp, 25 predicted proteins | sample Cyp1metagenome_FD_92528 | JGI IMG/M metagenome (GOLD analysis project Ga0126342, IMG submission 92528) | Coral microbial communities from Lord Howe Island, Old Settlement Bay, Australia - Cyphastrea 1 metagenome | ecosystem: Host-associated > Invertebrates > Cnidaria > Coral ...
CTGTGTGTAAAAGCGTCTGTGTGTAAAAGTCTCTGCGGGTAAAAGCCTCTGTGTGTAAAAGTCTCTGTGTGTAAAAGCGTCTGTGTGTAAAAAGCGTCTGTGTAAAAGCGTCTGTGTGTAAAAGCGTCTGTGTGTAAAAGTCTCTGTGGGTAAAAGCCTCTGTGTGTAAAAGTCTCTGTGTGTAAAAGAGCCTGTGTGTAAAAAGCGTCTGTGTAAAAGCGTCTGTGTGTAAAAAGCGTCTGTGTGTAAAAGCGTCTGTGTGTAAAAGCGTCTGTGTGTAAAAGGGTCTGTGTGTAAAAGGGTCTGTGTGTAAAAGCTTCTGTGTGTAAAAGCGTCTGCGTGTAAAAAGCGTCTGTGTGTAAAAGGGTCTGTGTGTAAAAGCGTCTGTGTGTGTAAAAGCGTCTGTGTGTAAAAGCGTCTGTGTAAAAGCGTCTGTGTGTAAAAAGCGTGTCTCCATAGTAACAACAGAAGACTCTGCTCCTCTACGCTCTCGGGCCATCCGTCGTCTAGTGGTAAAATGGAGTATCTAGGCGGGAACCGATCTTTCTTTCCTTGGAATTCCAGTGGCGTGTGTTTGCCGAGACCCTTGACTTTGTTAACTCTATTTCCCCACCTGCCAGGTGAGGGTCTCCAGAATATGGAAAAACCACATGCAAAGCCCTTCAGCACCCAAGGAAGTTTTTGCTGCTCTCCACATTGCTTTCGCCGCTGGCTGCAGTGCGCCGTCTCAATGCGACCGGTGTAACAGCACCCAGTGTGATGCATAACGGGCAGTCTATCGATGCCTGGCTTAAAGTGGTCGATTTTGAAACACATCCACCAAACCTTCGCCTGCGCATTTGGAGACAATTTCGAGACCCTGTAAAGGAATCAATCGAATCATTGTAATGTGCACCGCACCGAACATGAAGCCATTGCATCATAAATGTCCATAAATGTGTTAAAAAAATCTTCAAATGGTAGTTTTGGGACATTGGGTTTACCTCATTCATGTGTAATTATTTTTGCGTATATATATATATAGATATTCTATTTAGGCATATTGACGTCGTACATATCACCCCACTAAAAAAATAAAAGCAACACATGTCCCATTATTTTTTCATTACCCCACTGTATATACTACAATGTGAGGCCCCCTAGATAGCTAAGTTTGTTTATAACTCCAATAACTATGGTTTATGATACTTACAACTATAACTACTGGGGCTTATAAACCAACAAACATCACTGGGGGGCTTCACATTGTACCATCAAAATCCCATGATATCACCGGTCACCCATGTGGGAAATCAACCCAAGGATGTATCCGCTTACAGCGAGGCGATGCAGACCAGCCGCAGGGCTAAGAAATCATCCGGCCCTTGAAACAGCCGTTTAACCGGAATTGAAAGGATAGTTACCCTCTGGTAAACTAACATAACTATGGAAAATCCCCAATTTTTTATGGGTAAATCAACTACAAATCACCATTTTCAATACCTATGTTTGTTTACCGGAGGGTAGTTGGTAAAACGTTGATTTTTCTTAACTGCCTGAACAGAATTAGTAAACCGCCAGTTTATTTGGGTTTATAGATCTGAGATGAACATTAAACATCTTCACATCGAACATCCAAGGTTAGAAGGTCACTGGCAGTGGTGTGTTGGGTTCACCGATCATTTTTTGTATAGTTCCATGATATCCCCAGCAAATTCCTATATCAATGGCCATTTCAGGAACCTAAATTGGAGGCACCTACCATATATAAGGCCTATTTTTGAGGCCGGGCGCATTGGAATGATTTGGAAGCCGCGGTTCAGGTGGATCGAAACAGATACTGGTTGGTTGTATGTTTTGTATAAATATTTGTGGCAACAACCAAAAAAGATGATGAAAGGATACAAACTGGCAAGACTGAAATAGTCATAAATCACGTGCATTTGTTTTAAAGATTTTTTTACATATCCTGTTCATGTTTCAAGCATCGAATGATGACCCGCAGAGGTTTAACAGAAAACAAGCAGCTATGGTGGCTATGGATGGTTTCTCAATCGCCAGGTCACCTCTAAACCCGAGGTTTTCACATCGTGGCCAAAGTGAAGTTTAACAGCATGTTCCTTCGGCGCAGCGGAAAATATTATTTGCAACCAGGACTAGCGAACCTTCCTAGTAAATTCCTACCAAACATTTTGGAAATACAGAATTCCCACCAAAAATGCCAGTTTCATGAACGATTTGTTCAGTTTGGGGCCCACTTTGTAGTGCTTTTGTTGGAATGGAAGTGCCAAAATTTATGAGTTCCAATTGTGACATGTTTGTTCGCTATTCTTGACGAATTATTTTTTATTGTTTACTCTTACTTGGAAAATTTCAACGTTTCCAAGTTGTGAAATTTCGAGTGATAGAATAGGAGAGGCACAAAACCACGTTGAATGGACATGTTTGCATGGTGGTTTCAAAATTTCCATAGGTCTTCCATGGTTTTCCAGCGAAATTTTGTTGACATTCCAGGTTTAAACACCAAATTTCGGGTGGCTTCATCCAGCGGTGCGGCCATGACATGCTAAAAATTTGAAAATCATGGGGAAATCATGGGGAAAGCATCATCGAAATACCATCCTGGAAATGGGCTCCGGCATTTTTCTTAGGGTTGCTATATATCACTATCACTGATATTTCGAAGAAAATGTGATCGTAAAATGGGTCTACCAATCGAACACTTGGAAGGTTCAGAAGCTCCTGAAACCTTTCTGCCGGCAGCCAGGAATGCAAACTATCCGAACATTCTCTTTGGCCATGATGGCAGTTCAATGTGCTTTACGTCGCATGGTTTGGGCCCCGCATATGGCGCAAAGAAGGGTAAAGCATGCTTTTACTTGCCACTCAGCTGATTTTAATGCCATCTCCAGCTCATGTTGAGCAAATCCATTGTATGATTTGTATGGTCCCAAAAATATGATTTATATGTAAATTCTATTTCTGAGGGGTGGGCTTATTGCTGATGTTGCTTTCTTTTGGGGATGGGTTGATACATGCCAATCGGAAATCACAATTAGTACAATTATTGGGTGAAAATGGGTGGAATGAACATCCCTGGGTGCCAATGGTTAAATACACGTTGAGGGACCAGTCCTTTGTGAGTCCAAACATGAAAAGAAGCAAGATGCTCATCGTCTTTTCTTTTTGATGAGCTTAACTAGCGTACTTTGACCCCTATGTTGTGCTCAAACACTGAAAATGACAGCCACGTCGCACACCATGCGCACCCTTCTGCAGAAGCTTGGCACACAATCTAACCCCTTGAGTCTTGGAAGCGGTCGTCACATGAACCCATGAGATGAACCAAGGTGGACAGTGTCCAGGATCAAGGGATTCATATTCCCTACAATTATTTTTGATTCATTTTGCTTTGTTTCTTTTCTTCCTTGGCACGGTGTCGAAGGTTCAACGTATCATATTTGGCCTACATTTGATACGATCCTCGAGCTATCACAGATCGAAGGAAGTCTGATGTCATGAAATTGTTCAGCGAGTCAGCAATTTGAACTGATCCATCAATCCAGCGGATGCAACTATTCGCGGATGATTGCCAAATCGATACGAGTACATTTATCAGCGTGTTAGAATTGGAATGATTCGATGACGTAAGGACATCATAGACAAATTTAGCATCAGCGAAAATTCCAAATTCATGAGGTTCCAACATTGTTTCCCACCCGATATGTCCAGAATTGATCAGATCTTTGTAGAACCTTTCAGTGACCAAATATCTGAACCAGCATGCAACTGCAGCGCTCTCCGCAATAGCCTGTGTTTCGGCACTCAAAGTTGAAATCATACGCCTCTTCAGGGTATGACTCTTCCAGCTCAGCATTGAAGACAAGGTCTCATCGCCTTGAAGCATGCGGCGACTTGTGGAAAGCACTGCGTCATTTTGTAACCTGCTTGAGATTTATGGTCGCCTTCTTCATCTTTGGCATTTGCTCATGCAGCGTCAGAGAAAACAACACTGTACAGATCCTGGGGACAAACAGGACGAATAGTTACACCAATGTCCTTGTAGAGTTTGGCTTCCTTCTGAATTTTGTTGCATGCTTTCAAATCTCCAACTGGTGGGCACGGAAAAGCCTGCATAAGCAAAGAAACACTACCAGCCAAGTCTATTCGATTGTCCTTGGAAATCCAACTGAGAATATTAGCTGCTTGATCTGTTCGATGGTGCATGGCGCGTCATTGCTGACACCTTTTGGACTGCATAACACCGCATTTTTGTTGTAATGCTGACTAACATGTATAGATTTTTCCTGATATTGTTGGATATCTTTCCCATAAAGCCTACCTGAGTCATATTCCCATTTTCCAAACTTATGCCGAGATCTAAGTTGCTGCATGAGCTGCTCATGGCGCCCATTGCCACGGCTTGCCAAATCATCTGTGGCAACCATGATGATGCCATCAAGCTCAGTTGGACGGCCGCTGTCTTTGGAGTGCAACAAATAGCAGCAAGGATCAAGAATGGAAGGAGTGTAACCCAAGGCTCGAAAGGTGGCGTCAAGATGTTGGTTCCATCGATATGGGGCATCAAGTAACCATAGACAGTCTTCCGAATTTCAATCAAGCAGTTGGGTGATAATCCAAGTAGTTCTCTTCCTGGAGGTGCGCAGTATAACGGCGCATGACGTTGCAACAGATCACCTTGCATGAAAGCCTGGCTGAAATCAGCAAAGTGGATCCTCCAAGGTTTTGAACTAATAGCTTGAAGTCCCATCATGAAAGTGTCTCTGTGGACTACTGCGAGGATGCACAAACATTGAAAATATCGGGATGTTTGTCACCTCGAACGACTCACCTTGACTTGGACTTGCAGGGAGCTCCATCAGGACTACGGCTAAGAATCGCCGTTGAATCGGCCTGTGTCACATCGTCAATTTTTAGCCACATGCAACAATCTACTCTGCAGGATTCGGTGAGAGCTGTGCTGTCGAATCTTCTGTGCTTCATGTGGTGGAATCGCTGCTATGGCATCATTGTCGATATTAGTCTTCCATTCCTTGTGGCTTGCTTGAAAAGTTCATAGTCGTGACTATCAATGTCTTTCAATCGCAGTTCCTTTCTGGCTCGGACAAACAGCTGAGATGGCCCAACAACTTCGCATTATGCCGCGTATGAAGACTCTGACATGTTTGGAAACCTGCTGTCATCATCTATGTTATGTGGAGACACTGGTTCAACAAGAAGCTCGGCATCGGTATCCAGTGCTTCAGTTTCTAAGTCAGAATCCTCAAGAGGTGGTGAGGGTAACGGAACCATGTCATCATCATCAGCATCGTCATCATCATCATCTTCATCATCATCATCATCATCCATTGCACGACCCAGGTCCTCAAGACTCAACTTGGATTGCTTGTGTGGATCGAATGGTGCTTGATGGTGCTTGCTTGACAAGCGCGCTTCTTCCCGGTGGGATGAGGTTCTGGCTCAGCCGGTCGGGCTTCATGACGGATGTCGCTCTGGAGCTGCTTTCACTAACCGGCCTTGGTATGACACATATACACTGGTTGGATATTAAGTAGCAACTACACGACATGGACCAGTCCAAAACTGATGATTGGGACATGTTGAAGCTGAGTGATGAACAGCCACTTTATTAAAATGTCCAACCGACCAAAAATAGACAAGATGGCCAACTTCAAAGTGCTGAGTGGCCCACTGGCAACTGCACGTCGAAGAGCAGATGCACATTCCGTGGAGAAAAACGCACGACCGGCACACTCACGAATTCTATCAGAAAACCTTCACTGTTTTCATGTTCAGAAAACCCTTGAGAATTGTCATCCTCTTCTGATTTTTCTTGTTCCAGTTGATCAATTCTTCTTTGGAGCTCACCCAAGGTATGTTTTCTTTGACTAGTCTTGATACTCATGGACCCACTGCACGTGGACGACCTGAGGGCTTGTAGTTGGTCACGTCCACCCACCGGCGAGTCACAGTGCTGTGCACATACATCTTCATCTTGATGTAGGCATTGCTGCCCCGGTTCGACCACTGATGTTGGCATTCTTGATGTGGTCGTCGTGGAAAATGCGATCCCTTGTGGCTGCCTCGCGCTTTTCTTTGAGTTGGGCTGATATAGATCTCCTCTGGCTCTTGGCATGAGGACAATTCGTCGACGTATAGGGCATCACGGACTTCTTTGGCATGTCTGGCTGCGGCTTCGATCCCTTGCTCTCGTGCTGCTCGCCCTTTGTCTCTTAAATCCATTGGAAAGAGTGGTGTTGCTGGGTGCTCTAAGGTTCTTTCGGGCACCGGTAAAACTGCCTCAATGTAGTTGACCCCTTGCTCCCGGCAGGTGTACTTGATGAGCTTCAGGCCGCAATAACGCCTGTCCTGTGGAGGATCCACTGGAAGAGCTTGTTGACTGGAGCTGGCTGCTCTCATGTAGATCTGATCCTGGCTTTGATGTGGCATCATGGTATCTTGAGTTTCGCCAGTCACCAGTGAAAAGCTGCCCACTGCTGCACTTTGATACTTTGATTTCGTTGGTGCCGATTTGCCTGACATCAAGTGGCGTTTGTTTTGGTGCTGAGATCAAAGTCCCTTCTCTTGCTTCCTCTTCTCCAGGACCATGTTGTTCATCGTCTCCTGGAGCACATTGATTTCCTCCATATTTGCCACACGCATCATCATTGGCAGCACTTTCATCAACTCAACACGGTCATCAGTGGAATTGTTAATCCAACCGTGAGCTTCACCATAATTTTCATCTGCTCTTGAATCCTGAGCTTGTTGCACATGCGGGAGGCGCATGCTGGTCCTCCATGATGAATCTCACAAGAGCGAAAGTCGTTCAGAGAAGTCTCTGTGATGCTTGATGCTGGCTGTGATGGCTGACAATCCATCGAACTGTTGGCTGAACTGCATTCAAGTGACGACAACAACGACTCACGGGTTTCAACTGTTTGCAACTGATCTACAAGTAACTCACATGGTAATTTATCAACATCATACAGTTACTCGTAACTAGTCCCAAGTCGACTACCACATGTTCTGACTGAGTTTGCATACTAATTAATAACATTCTTGCAACATTTGGTTTTCCCAAAAGTTGCATCACTTGGCTGCTGCAGCATGAAAACCTGTGACATTCTTCCCCAATGATTTGGTGGCCTGGAAATGCATGCTGTTCTGGCTAAGCCGCACACTCGTTTCCGAAGCCTTGGGAATTGGCAATGGTAAGAGAAAAGGGGCATTGGGAGTGTCTTCAAGGACAGCTGCCCTCACCATTCCCGGTCTCTGCCCAAAGCATACAAGGATTAGTGCAACCAGGTTTGTCACTGTCTCACCTCCAATGCCAGAGAGTCGGGATTTCTGCTTGATGTACCCGATGGAAAGTTTATCTGGTAACTTCTTGGCTATGTTTCACTTCGCGCTTCTGCTGCTGCACCTGACGGTTGACATGGTCACTAGCTTGTTCACTTTTTGCCTGGTCAAGGTCATGAGAATCTCCTTGGCTCCATCTTCAGTGACTCCATGAGATTGTGCAGCATCCTCCATGTCCAACTCAGCTAAAGCCTGTTCGATGAGATCCATGTCCTCACCATCAGACTGACCTTCTTCGAAAGCACCATGACTGGATTCATCCATGGATTCCTGGACCCACAGATGACGTTTCTTGGCTGCAGTTTGTTCATCACGGTCTAAGAGTTCATCTTCAAACGGCGAAGACCATCAACCACAGCGTCAAGCTTGAGGTCACCGTTGGTGATTGTGATGAGGCGATGAAAAGATTCGGCACTGATCTTGGCTTGCTTCAAGAAGAGAAAACCCAATGCCTCAGGTGGCAACTCCCCATGATGAGTCATGATGTTTCTCTTACGGACTGCTTGTTCAAATCGCGACCTGAAGGCAGGTAGATCACCGTCATCCTTACGAACGTCGGAGTAGAACAACTTGTGCATCGATTGATACAAGGAGTACAGCTCCTCCTTTCCATAGTACTCTGGTTTGGGGAGCAGTTCAAGCAATTGCTCACCATTGTCCTCCGCCTCCAACCAGCTACCATCATCGATAAGGTGATGAACGCTCTCAAAGGCATGGCCTGAAAGAGCTTGCATCAACCGAGTGCCCCTTGCACAGCTCTCAACATTGGTGGAGAAAAGCCAAAGCTTTGCCCGAATCCTGAACTCCTCAAAGGCTCTGCTTCACGACTTTCATTGTAGGCAGGTGGTGGACTTATGGATCCCTTCTTTCCATCACCTGATCGATTGGTGCGACCAGCACTGCCACTGCCACTTCCACTGAAGGAAGTGTCTTGTTCTCCTTCTTCATCATCATCTCTTTGATCTCGTCTACCTTGCCATTGCCTCGACATAGGCAACGTCTCTTCCTCGGCCTGAAAAGGCTCCGCGCCACCAGCTTTGAACTCTATGTTGGGCTCAAACATTGAAAACGAGAACCACGTCAAACACCATGCGCGCCCTTTTGCAGACGCGTGGCACACAATCTAACCCCTTGAGTCTTGGAAGCGGTCGTCACATGAACTCGTGAGATGAACCAAGGTGGACAGTGTCAAGGATCAACGGATTCATAGGGTCCCCCTTTTCAGACACAACCATATGATAGTCGCAACCTCGGTTATGCTTAGATAATCCATTCCGGTTGGTTTAATCGGATTTTCGGGTGCTTTCCCTAGGCAAACCAGCACCAATCTTGGGCCACACGGCCGCGGAATCGACTACAACGGCGGGTGGCTTCCATCGAAAATTCGGCTGGATGATCAGCAGTGGCACAAGTACGAGTTGATCAAAGGAACCTTGGATCTGGCGTTTACCCCGGATTTTTCACAATCATGGCCCATTTAGTTCAATGATTTACATGTTTGAATTCGCGATTTTCCATGGCAAACTGTGAATTTACTAGAGGGCGCATGGGTTTGTATAAGAATCTGGTATACCTTCAAATGTCAGCTTCTGCGGGGAAAAGGTTGGTAAAGGATCGAACTTGGAGGTACCAGTTTTGAGATCATCCCATATGCGTGGGATTGTTTGTGTAAATATGTGTATTTTCATTCTTTCGGTAGTTGGTTTACGATTTGCTTATCTTTGGATATGCGTTTTGCCACAAATAGTGAGATATCATAGTAACATGGATGTTTTCATCTTGTATGGTGGAAAACCATATTTGCAGCTTATGGGCCTTTCCTATTCCATCATTTTCCCATATGCTTCGAGTAATGTTATTGGCACTAGATGTTTGAACGTTTCTTCACTGGCTTTCCCCGAAATGTGGTGCCCAAGGCGTGGCCGGAACTGCCTTGATCGTGGATGGGCAGAGGCCGGCACATCCCTGGTTCAGCCTGGCGCTTGGAACTTTAGAAGGGCCGTTTTTTTTAATTTGTTGAATGGCTTTTTAAATTGTAATTGTTTACAATGTGGTGCCCCCCAGTTATAAGTTGGTTTTTAAGCCCCAGTAACTATAGTTATAAGTACCATAAACCATAGTTATTGGAGTTATAAACCAACTTAGCTAACTATGGGGCACCACCTTGTACAAATAAATGTCCATCATTTTGCCATCGACATTTTGCTGGTGATGATGGTCACATATGGTCACTAAACGGAAAAAACAGCATGAAAATCAAACATGGCTGCATGCACGAACCAGATAATGAGGAGCTGAGCTGACTTGTCCAGAGGGATTTTGCGGTTATGGGCGATGGAGGTTCATTACCTTCTAGGAAATTATGGAAGACCCACCCTATCCTACTTGTCCTACTTGGAATGATGGCCCCACTTGATTTTCACAAATTCTGGTTGCAAACCACCGACCAGATTTGCTTTGTCCGGAAACTGGGTGCCCAAAAACTTTATCATAAGTGTCGCATGAAAGTGGCGAAGCTATGCGTGCCATGTTTTGAGACCATTTTCTCATTCTTTTGATGTTAAGGATATATTGCTGGTTATACATCCCAGTACACTTCCATTTTAGTGGGTTGAATACGAATCTAACATCATCTAACCCAGTATAAATACAGATATCAGCACACATTATAACATTAAATATACATATATATATATATATCCATGCATATATCTGCATGATATCCCAGAATCTCCGGCACCGTCAGGATTGAAGATCAACTGGCGGATGTCGAAAAGGACAGCAGCAAATTTATCATGAAACGCTGTACTAAGATCGAGGTGGGCAAAGCTCAAGGCTGCGACCCCGACGTCACCGTTGTGGTGCGATGTTGTTCCCAGGTTTTTCCAATTTTGGAGACTTCGGAAAACCAAAATCACCAAACATGTCAAGTGGGTTCAACAAAAAGACATCTTTGGAGTTATGCTTGGCAAAATGCCAATATGATAATGAGTATTGGAATGTATGTAAATATATATATATCTCTCTCTCTCTCTCTCTGTCTCTCTCTCTCTCTAACATTTTCTGAACATTTGAATTTTTCGGGAATCCCGAACTGTTGGATTCCGTTCTGGGTCTTTATAAAGGGGCCGGACAGGTAAGAGCGGTTTTGATGGAGAAATCAGTGATGTTCAAATTTTCGTCCAGGGCAAACAGGCTGGATCTCAGGATTTTGGGGCCGGTGTTGTGTCTTTTTTACAGAGGAATCTTGCCTATTCCAATGATTTGTTTGTTATGGTAATATTGTTGTGAACAGAATTCAATGAATGGTTATTCCAAGATATTCCAATTATTCTGACACAGAATGTTATGGTGAACAGAATCTCTCTCTATGTAATTAATATAGTCGCTGAATGGCGCCAGCCGCTAGTGCAAGTCGCTGAGTCATTATCTTACACGTGGCATCACCTGGCTGTTTTGCCGTTGATCCATGCAACAAGTTCTATTCTCAGCAAATGTCCAACGTTGAAAAATAGATCAATTTCCTAAAACCGCGAATCCTTCACAAAATCAAATTCACTGGGCAGCAGGAAATTAGACAATTTAGGCGCGACATCCACTGCTGGCTGAACAGAAACAGTTGTATGGCTCGGAATCCGGGCGTTGTTGGCTTACACTATAGCCCTAGTTAGCCCCCATTCAGTGACTTATCCCACTGTTCTCAATGGGTTATGCCGGTGAAGTCGCTATACAGTTACTAATGTGGTAAATCCAATAAGAAGCCATCCTGAATTGTGTTCATTCCTTGCGTTATCCCTCCACAACCTCGCATGCGCACGGGATGTTGGCTCGTTGGTGCACGGGGTGTCCCTTCATCAAGTGCATGACCATCATCCTCATCATCATCGCCATCATCATCACCCTCAACAACAACATCATAATCTTCTTCATCCTCATCAACATCATCACCGCGATCATCATCATAATCGTCATCATCATCATCGTCATCATCATCATCATCATCACAACAGTTATCATGATCACCACCATCATCCTCATTTTCATCAACGAAATTGTCATCGTGACCATCATCATCATCACCAGCACCACCTTCATCACCATCACCATCATCATCTTCGTTTTTCCTTATCCTCATCATAATCATCTTCAACAGCAGCATCATCAGCATGATCATCAACATTATCATGATTAACAATGATCATCAACATTATGCATGATCATTGTGGCGCTGGTCACGGTGGTGTTGATGAATCATCATTTTCATGACCAGCATCTCTATCAATGTTAAGTTTGTTGTCATAAACAACATCTTTTGCACCTGGTCATGATCGTCATTTGCCTGTGTGTAAAAGCTTCAGTGTAAAAGGACCTCTGTGTAACGGCGTCTCTGTGTAAACCTTTCTCATCCTTTCTCTGTGCAATAGTTTGTGTACAAGCTTCTCTCTGGAAAAGCTTCTTTGTTCCTTCCCCCTGTTCCCCCGCTTTTCCATGTTTCCTCCTTGTTCCCCTAATTGAGATACCTTAAAGTTGGTTTCGTTTATGATGATGGGAGACACTTTAGAGTTCGTTTATCATTTGAGACCTTGTTCCCCTAATTGAGACACCTTCCTGTTCCCTTGTCCTTGTTCCCCCGTCCCCCACCTGTTCCCCTGTTTCCCCCTGTTCGGGACACCTGGAGGTCTGTTCCCTTGTTCGCCCTCTGTTCCCTTCCCTGTTCCCCTCTTCCCCCCCTGTTCCCCCAATTGACAGACCTAAAGGTTGGTTTCGTTTATGAGACCTTCCCCTACCTGTTCCCTCCCGGTTCCCTCCCCTTTCCTAGTTCCAAACCTAAAAGGTGCATCCATGGAGTCTCGTTTCTTGTGCGCAGATGAGTCTGGGGTCCTGTGCGCCGATGAGCCACTTTGATGTGCGCAGATGAGCCCTATTCCTTTTGGGATGATCCAAAATGATCCCCAAGTCATGGTTGGCGAATGGTTTATGGTATGTGATGTGTGAAGCAAGTGTGGTTCCTAACCACTGGCATGGGTATATACAGTAGCTAATCTCGTAATTCCACCAGCTAAATCACATGATCAGTCAGGATAGTTAGGTGAACTAAACAGTTACGGGTCCCAATCGCCATGGAATCGAGGTCTTTGGTCCATCGTTGGGCAGCTACGACTTGGCTCACGGAATTGCCCCAACAGGGTCCTCGGACAGCCACTGGGGACGTTTCTATGGCGCCACTGATGGCCTTGAAGACAGGGTGCCTTGGGAAAATGTGGAGAAAAAGGACGTTTCTCTATGAAAGTTGGTGGAACTTATGGGATATTCATGGGAAATTTGGACAAACCAGATACTACATGATACTGCCCATCTCCATTCGGATGATGCACATTCAAGTGGCCATGTTTTTTGATGTCCCGGCTGAAATTGCCGCCAGGTTTGGCATTCGAAAAATTGGGAGCACCCGAGCTACCTGACTTTGGAGCTCGCTGTGCCATCCAAAATTGATGGGATGAAGATCCTCACGCCGCATCCTGGTTGAAGATCCCCTTTCCTGCGGGAATAGTAGGAAAGGAATCGGATGCGTTATGGTTTCCAAAAATCCGTGCTACACCTAAACTATCGTAAATTCATGAAAATGCCCAGGTGAAAGTGGCGATCTTCGCTGTTATCTCAGATCAGACCAAAATTTATTGATGGCCACTCCGTGAGGTTTCCACCCTTGAAGTTGAAGAAGCAGCCAATAGTGGGGTGGTCAACCATGAGATGGGTAGTTGTGGGCGATTAATAAAGTAATGACTTGGAGTGATCCCCGCCCTGACACTTATTTGTCATAGGAAATGAATGTGTCATAATTAATCTTCTGACGTCCTTTCTGCTGGCATCCTTCCTGGCATCTATTCTGACTCTGTCATTTTCTTTGGCATTCTTTCTGATATTCTATCTGGCATCTATTCTAACTTCTTTCTGGCACCTTTTCTGGCATGCTGTCTGGCATTATATCTCGCATTCGGTCTGGCATTCTTTTTGTCAATTTATTCCCCACCTGTCAGACGAGGGTTGTTAGATTTTATGTCAGCCTGCCTGCCTCCCTCCTCCTTCGTCCGCCGGACCTCAACTGCAAGCTCTAGATTGCAATTTTCCCCGCCGGACAGGAACAGCAACCTCTGGATCAAAGTGATCCCATCGGACCTCATTTGCAAGCTTTAGACCGCAGTGGGACCTCAACCGCAAGCTCCGGATCAGAGTGTTCCCCGCCGGACCTCAACCACAAAGAATCTCCGAAGATATGCCAGATAGAATGCCAGAAAGAATGTCAGAAGATATGCCAGATACATATGCCGGAAAGAATGTCATAAGATATGGCATATATGGCAACTGCATTTCAACCCAAAGATACTGAGGGTTGTACTAGAGCACGGAATGCCTTGAAATGCCATGGTGGGAATCACTCGAAGTAAAGTAATCTGCATTTTTTTCGGCGTTCCATCCGGCACCTATTTTGTCTAGCCCACTGAGATCTGGCGCTCGCGGTTGATGTTTGGCAGTTCCCACTGAGATTTGGAGCTCACGGTTGAAGTCCGGCAGTACCTCACGGTTGAGGTCCGGCAGTGCCCACTGAGATCTGGAGCTCATGGTTGAGGTCCGGCAGTGCCCGCTCAGATCTGGAGCTCCCAGTTGATGTCCGGCAATTCCAACTTTGACTGGAGTTGCCAAGGTGTTGAATCGGTTGAATCTTCAATTCCGCTTGTTGAGATTTCGCAAAGTCCACATTGAAAAATGCTGTCTTTCTTTTGGCTGATTGATCAGCCATGTGTCATGTGACATGTTGAATTTCAATGTTCATCAGTTGTAATTCAGTGCTTCGCCCGGCACAACTTCAAGATGTGGTGAGGCTCAACCATCTGAACTACGGATTCAAGACTTTAGAAATTTTTCGAAGCTCGGCTGCAATCATTGCCTGGTGGCGGTGAGATCCTGATGGTTAACCCATTGATAACGTAGGGGATGGCAAGGGGGTGGGGTTAAGCTAAAAAGGAAATGGTCTAATGACATGAACATACCACTGTTTAAATGAGAGAAGGAGGGAGGGAGGGAAAGAGGAGAAGGAGAGACAGAGAGAGGAGAGGGAGAGAGGGCGAGAGGAGAGGGAGAGAGGGGGAGGGAGGGAGGGAGGGAGAGGGAGGGGGCGAAATGGGGGACGGATACGCCATCAAACCTCATGATACATGTGCATGTACACATACAGATACAAAGGGATAGATGATAGACAGATGACATTTGACCCTTTTTGTCAGAGCCAAGGCTTCAAGGCGATTCTTCGGGGGCCCTTGCAAAGTCACTATTCATGGTGGCCAATATCCACTCGTAATCTTTGATGTGGGCGTTTGAGGTTCCAGTTTGTTTCAAAATGTTTTCATGGCAAGGGTTTAAACGACGTCAAGGGTCATCATGTTTGGGATGGACATCCACAACTAGCAACCAAAATTTGAACAATGCTGCCTAAAAGTTCAAACAGGAACGCCATTTTCCAATCCCACTTCTCGGGTTGCATTTTTTTATGTTTGTCGGTGTTTCATTCCATCAAGCATGCCACAAATTTTGACATGGGGCCGAGGTTCCGATGATGGAAAGTCTTGGGACCTGGTGCGGTCCGACACGGTGAACGAATGCAAGAAACCTGGATTTGCTAAGACGGTGGTTTTTCAAGAAGCATTTTCACAATGGTCCATTCACCAAGTGACTGGGGACTGCCGACTTGTTGTTTAGTGTTTGACTTTCTGATGCCTAAGCACCAACAAAAAAATCAACCAACACATCATTGAGCATGAGAGTTTTCCTCGTTTGAGTGACTTGTGAAACATGTCCATAAGGTGACTTTGAGCAAAGCAACATTGATCATTGCACATGTTTTCTTCCAAAAAGTGAAACAATTTTTGCAATTCGCAGGTCTGTAGTCACAGCTGCCACTTGCAGTAGAGCACCCGAATGAGTCATTTGGCTCGAAGATTCCCACGGTTTGACCTAGAATCCCCACCTGTGAAGGTCATCATGGATGTGGTTCCCCATGCCAGGGACTCTGCACCACTGAAGGATGAAGAGAAGCAAAGGCTTCTCAGCGCACTGAATGATTTGGGTGAACCTGCGGATGATTCCGCAGGAACTGATCATGCCGCAGACAAAGTGCTGACGGCTGATGAGGATGCTGGAACATTTTGAAGCAGAATCAGATTGTTGCACGCAGTTTCCAGTCCTTTGGGGAATGCTTCGGGAAGAGATGAGGACCAGCAACCCTGAAGCGGGCGCCTCACAAGCAGCTCTTTTGGTTTTGGATGGTTCCTGTGAGCTTCGCTTGACACTTTCAGATGCCAAATTTACTGTTGAAGTGCCGCCCAATGCGCTGTCTTCTTTAGACGAATACCTGGATGAACAGGATGCTGGCTCGTGCCTCGTGATACCATTGTTGCTTGGCACGGTTTCCGCACCAAGTACATTCTTTCCAGTCTTTGATGGTAACAAGTTCAAAAACAGATCAGGCATTGGGACTTCCACCCCCCAAAAGTCTGTTTGTGTTGACTTGATGATGTTTGATGTAAGTTTCCAAATCACTTGGCGGTTCCAAGGGTGGAATGCCGTGAAGAAGGCAAGCGCACAGGTTTCCAACTTCAACGATTGGATGACATCAAAACGGCAATTTCCAGCCGCAGTCTGAACCAGTTGAAAACCGCACCAGTTCCTTCCCCTCATCTTGTTGCAGATGCTGCAATGCTGGCTGGCATGCACTGGCTGGAAATGGAGGATTTGGCAGTGCTGCATTTGCTTCGAAGATGTGGCCTTGTGGCAACAGGCTTTCCGGTCGATGAAGGCAATGATTTACACCGCTCCGGCAGCACTGTGCAAAGAAAAGAAAAAGATCGTGTTGAGGAGCGCAATCGTCTCAAAAACAGCTTCCACGGGGAACTGCTGCGCCTTTCCCGGGCGAAACTGCACATACAAAGAGGTGAACTCTCACCGTCCGATGAAGAAACGATGCGAGCATGCCTTGGATGAGAGGAGCCATTATTGGTGTGCTTCTGGTCCCCAGCCATACGCCTCAGAGCCATCATTGGCACTGCTTAACTTAGGAGACTTGCCAAAAGGCTGGGCGATCTCAAATCTGAGTGAAATGCCACTGGGACATCATTCACCTTCACAGACTTGGTAGGGGTTGCGACTGCTCATGAAACAGGACCTGCAAATCACACGCATGCTGCAAGGACAGGAGTCCTGGTCCGAGCTCTGGTAAGAGGTGGTTTACTCGCCTGCAGCAGCGCGATTCCCAAAGAATCTCCTGAGTCCGGAACAGAATGCTACATGCTGAATGTAGACCAAAGCGCCTTAGAGATGAACAAATCCCACGACAGGCAACATACCACCATTTTGGAAGAACACGCAAAGACATTGAACAGAATTTTAAGTTCCAGCCAGAGAGGGTCTTGCAAACAAGTAGATCTCTTTGAAAGGGTCCAAGAACTGATGCCACATGCGTTCACATTGCTGGGAGCGTCTCCATTGGTCACGTGGAAAAAAAAACCATTGGCGGAACCTAGTTTTCCCTTGCAACCGAGCTTGGGAAGGTGTCTTGGCAAATACCTTTTGATCATTTTTATAATCTGAATTAGGCATCTAGTTTTTGGATTCTGGATTTTTTTGTGGGATGTGATTATGCGTTCTTCCTCTTTTTCTTCCTTTCCTCGGGGTAGTAACTTTCCTGGGCAAATTTGCCTCGTTTTGCATCACGTGGTTTCAGCCAAGGTCCTTTGAAGACCCACAGCAGAGAGATGTGGAAAGGGCCCACACTGATGAGATGTGGCACAAGCTGTTACTGTGGCTCCGGCGCGAAGACTATTCTAAATTGTATGCTTGGCTGGCCCGACAGGAAGACATGACTCACGTGATTCCAGGTGATCAAACGCTTCTTGTTGTGGAGCAATTCGAAAGAGTCAACGTGGCCAAGACATTTTGTCAGGTGGCGCGGATGGTGAAAGAGAGATTGAACACTGACGATTTCAGTGCGCAGTTGCGGTTGGAACTGTTGAAATTTGAAGGAGCGGACCAAATAGCACGTGCCACAAGCGCTCAGACACACATGTTGAGGGACAGTTGGGATGCCTTGACTTCCAAGATCGGATGTTCCAATGCAGAAGAACGACAAAGCAAAAAGGCCAGATTGTAGAATATTGATGAATCTCTCCATTTCGCCAAAAAGGGGCCGCGGTGCGAGTTAAGTTCACGTAGGTTCTCGTGTTGTAAGACGCCCACTCAGCGATCCAGTTTTTCATTTTAAAATTCTAAATCATGTTTATCCGTTTTGCAATCCACCAGGCATTCACCAGATATATGATTCTTTAAATTTTAAATAAATAAATATATATATATAATTGATGATATATTTGGATCGTTTGGATGTTGCCATTTTTAGATTTTCAGTCGGCTTGCCATCCAAGGAAAGGACGCGTCAGTGAGCATGACGGCTGGGGACCGGTGACCAAATTCGTGCAGATCAAGATGAAAGACAGGTGGGGTATGGTCAACCACCTCGGTGTTTTCAGAGTTTTACTCATTTACTCCTTGCTCTTTTTTTGGATGTCAAAACTGCCATGTTCCAACGCCGGCAAAATCATGTCGAAGATGTTTTTTTGTGAAATGAGTGCTCCACAAAATGCTGTTGTCATGCAAGATATCCCTGTCACCATAGTATTGCTTAATTACCGGACGGTAAATTCTGTAAAACCCCGATGAAATCCCATTAGATCCATTTGCTGATGCTTAACTTATACCCTTTTTCTCCAAATCCCCCAGTTTTCATTCAAGTTCATTCATGTTCCATTTTTTCCAGCTTCTTTTTTGGTGTGTTTTTCCAGTGTAAACCACCCAAACCACACAGCACCGCACAGGTGCGGTGGCGGAGCCTTCGCCATCGCTGAGTGGCAGGTCTTTGGAGTTCCAGCAGAGAACTTGGCCCAGGGCATCGTCCCCAGTGGATCGTCAGATTCCAAGTGGGGACGCTTTGCGGTCACTTGGACGACCTATGACGACCTGAAAGGATGCAGAAAGGATTTGAAATCCGAGTTTTTCGGGAATCCGACTATTTTTTGACTTGACTTTAGAACTTTAGTTTAGTTTGAAACATGTCTATTTTGGTCTAAGTGTTGTAGATTGTCATTTTAGTAGAAGATTTTAGGGGAGCCCTTTGGATTTACACCGGGGAGTCCTTTTGATTTGCACCCCCGAGTTTTCCAATCGCGAGTGGCTGTAATGATATGTGATGATCATTTGGAGTAAGTGAGGTCTTTCATGCTCTGTTTGTCAGAGGTATGTTGTTTTGAGCATTTCGCTACTTCGATCATCTTCGGTCGTCTTCGATCATCTCCGACCATCTTCGATCATCTTCGATCCTTTGCACAACATTCGTAGGGCGCCACTGACGGCAAGAACGATGGGGTTTGGCATGCTGGAAATGGTGACTACCCATCCAGCCTCACTTTGAACCTTGGCATCGCGACGGTTTAGGGGTCGACTTTTCGAGCCCTGAGTGGTGAACGCACCAGACGTAGACGTGAGAAATCATGAGAAATCTATGCAAATCTTTGAGCAGTCAAGAATTGGGAGAATTGAGTGGACATAGATTTTTTTGTGGGTTTGTTTTGCCCCAAGATGCCCCAAATATCACAGAAAGATTCCAAACATCTTGGAGATCCAGTTTTCACACAAGTCGTTTTTTTGGGCACACTGAGGAACTTGGGCTTAGCTACCAGCGTTTCAGGGATGACTTTGTTGACGCCTGCGGGTTCACCCAACTACGGTGCCACAGCTGTCAGATTTTAAGCTATAAGTGGTGACAAGTGACAAGGTTTTTTGCTTGATTTTGGCAGCGAAATGATGGTAAATTTTCATCCAAGACATCCAAGATGCCAATGTGCAAAGCTGCACTGGATACCAAGATTCCACCAATATATATATATATAGATTATCATCATATAAATGATTCGAATGCAGACAGATAGGGGTCAATACCATTTTCATCGTCTAATTTCAGCCTCTTGATTTGCATCCGACAAAAGGTGCAGATTCAATACTCAAGCAGTGTTTCTGGTAAAGAATACAATATGCAACAAAAATGGATGGACAACATTGTGTGTGATTTTTCAGTTTTTGAACCCCATTGTGTTTTCCAAAGGAACCCCTTTATGTGCATATTTAATACTATCTATCTATCTATCTGTCTATCTATCTATCTATCTATCTATTTATCTATCTATCTATCTACCTATCTATCTATCTATCTATCTATCTATCTACCGATCTATCTATCTATCTATCTATCTATCTATCTATCTATCTATCTATCTATATTATCCATCTTATCTATCTATCTATCTATCTATCTATCTCTCTCTCTCTATCTATCTATCTATCTATCTATCTATGTATCTATCTATCTATCTATCTATGTATCTATCTATCTATCTATCGATCCATCCATCCATCCATCCACCTATCCACCTATCCACGTAGATGCGCAGGGAGACAATCCAAGAGTTTTTAATACAGTGTTTCACAACATTGTCATTGATTTCACAGAAGTCATCATCGTTTCAGAGAAGCCGTCATCGATTGCACAGACGGTGTAATCGTTTTACAAGCCCCCCTAACAACGGAGATTGTTTTTCCCATTTGGATCGATCACTTCACCCTGGAATCTTTGGCCTTTCGAGGCTTTAAGAGCTTGAAAATCATGCGGTCCATGGATGGAACCAGCTGGACAGCTGTGCGCACAGATTCCATCAGTGAATGCACAGCTTCGCGGTCGCGACTTGGTTGAGAAGCGGCCGAGTAGCCATCTCAGGCATGGGAAACTGCACGATCCCACAGCATTTTTTTTACAAAAAATGACCGGGGAGCATTGACCCGCAGAATTTTGGACTTACAAGTAATGGATTAATTGCGGAACAGCGATTTTGGGGCGCGAATAGTCGAATAGTTTTTGCCTCTGGTAGGATTTTTAACATGTTTTGTTTTTGGCATTTGAAGACATCAAAAACAAATTGCCTTGGCATTTGGGAGATGTGGGGCTGCAGCCTTCAGAGGTTGGCCAAACTGGGCAAGTTGAGGTCTTTTCACCCTGGCTGGCCCGAGAAGACCAAATACGTGAAGATCGAAATGTCTGCCGCTTGGTCTGGCTGCGGGCCTCACTCTTCAGCGTTGACATTGTATTCCTGTCCTTGGGTGAGTTCTTATAGGGGGTCCTGGGGCCCCAACCAAGTTTACTTTTAATTGATATTGCTTGTGTTGGGGCACCCCAAATTTCAGACAACGTATGAACATGTTCATTTAGGACCTGGTTATTGTTTCATAAACGTGAGGGAATGTCAGGAGTCAGCGCACAAAGCAAGGCGGTGTGGACTTGCAGCGATGGTTTCCAGGGATGGTAACACTAGGCTCATGTAGCAAATGCTAATCCCGAACTTTCTGCAAGGTGACAGCTCCCAAACAGCTTGGTTCAACGGAGTTTTCTGGTCGTTTTTTGCTGGGTGGTGCGGGGTGTATGACATTCATACTTTGTTGGGGCTGCTCCGGGCTCCATCACCAAGATGGGGGACGTTTTCCCAGTGAAGTCCACATGGGAAGTTTGCTGTAGGAATAAGAATATGTTTCCTGTTTTTCCATACGCAACTCCAACTTTTCCCATGTTACTCTCAGCCAAGGAAAGGTGTGGTGGTGCCCACTTCGCGGTGGTTGAATGGCAGATCTTTGGTACCCAAGACAAATGCAAAGGCAAACTGTTGCCTGAGAGTAACGATCGCAACTCTGCTTCGGGTTGAGGATGGTGGGGATGGCAAAGTGCATGTGTACCCCTTTTTTACCAACATATGTTCAGTGAACATGGGTGAACATTGATCATTGATGAACATGGGTGAAGTGTTGAGACAGACACGCCCACATTTCTGCAATACTAACCTGCCATCCATTGATTTTTGGTCGCTCCGTCTTTTTCAAACTTCTGATATTTGCCCGCCGCGAGAAGATTCTTTTTTTTTGTCCTCCTGTCCTTTAACACTTCCATCATATATGGCCGTGCAGGCTAGGTCTTTAAGTCTTTGGCCTTTAAAGCTGCAGGCAAAGTGCAGTAAACTCCATTGTACTAGTCACTATACATGACTATACCCAATGTGCCACGTTGTACCATTTGAATCCATTTGAGAGGTTTTAAAAATCATATCCCAAAAAGGATTTTTTCGATTCATGATGTAATGTGCATACTTTCATTTGATAGCCACCGTTCTTGAATTTGCAGGCGTACCACATTATATACCTGAATCACGTTCTACTGGATTTTCATGCTAGCAGATTTTACACCCCCAACCTTGACATGGAAAACATGAGAACTCACACTTTCCAAGCGGAAATTCATTGTGCAGCACCCCAATTTTTTTGGAAGGTTTCATGACGTTTGTTTGAAAAGAGGGTGCCCAAATCCATGGGTTAGTCAAATAGCATGTTTTTTAAAGGGGTTGTAGTCTCGGTTGGCATACCTCATTTTCAGACACACCTGTTTCATCCAGAGGTTTTCTAGATTTGGGCCTCAGGATTCCCTTGCGACAGCATCAAGGATGAGACAACTTGCCGAAAGAGTTGCTGAGCGCTGGGCGGAACCAGTTGGTGATGTTCTTCCGGGAAATCCATCATGTGGGGAATCTATAAAATTCTACTTTGCAAGTCGACAATATATATCAAAATCCCAGTCACTGTGGGTATTTTTTTTTCGCCCAACACTTAACCATCCATTTTGGAGAGATTGCTGAGCAACAGCCACATGAACATATTGTTTGAAGGGCAGCCTCAAATAGAATCCAAGCATCAACGGTGAATCCAATTCTTTGGTTCATGGGATAGTTTTGGATGGATTGTTTCATTTGTTTCTAAGTGGTTCGTGTTCGAAATTTGGCTGGTGTCAGTTCTGTATATTCAAACATATTCAAACTGTGACACAGTGACAATGGAAAATCAATGAGAATCGCATGTCACACCACAATTACCATGTGAATCATGTGAATCCATAACTGGAAAAACGTTATAAAAATGGGCAAATCACATGGTTGGATTCCATTGTTGTTGCTGAAAGGGTGCGAATCATTGTGAATCTCATTCATCCCATTCCCAGAAAATATTCAACACCACCGAGAAACCATGGCCTAAACATGCAGGTAATAGGAGATGTACACATCTGTACACATATTTGGGGATGATGAGAGAAGCGTACCAGTAGTACCGCACAAGGCGGTGGCGGAAGTTTCAACAATAGGAAACCTATAGGAAAGGTTGGTTGTTGTGAATCACGGATGGCAGAGCGAAGCCACTGATGGATCGAAAGGTGATTGATGTCTCCTCTCTTTCTCTCTCTTTCTCTGACTATCTACCTA
>Ga0126342_10005062_pt1 | contig 22810 bp, 26 predicted proteins | sample Cyp1metagenome_FD_92528 | JGI IMG/M metagenome (GOLD analysis project Ga0126342, IMG submission 92528) | Coral microbial communities from Lord Howe Island, Old Settlement Bay, Australia - Cyphastrea 1 metagenome | ecosystem: Host-associated > Invertebrates > Cnidaria > Coral ...
CATTGCAGTTTCCCATTGCAGATGATCAAAGTGGGCCTTGAAAGCCTTGAAAGCCTTGAAAGCCTTGAAAGCCTTGAAAGCCTTGAAAGCCTTGAAAGCCTTGAAAGCTTCAGCCAATTGTGTTGCCTCCATGTTCACGTGTGTTGTGAGTTTGTGTGTGTTTTGTGCGCGTGTTTCCATATGTTTCGGTGTTGTGAGTTCTTCCTTTTCTCCTTGATTAAACAGCCATTGGCACGCGTGGCACTGGATTGGACCAACTGCCAAACGGCTGCGACAAATCAACATACACAGAATCTTCCCAGCCCTGGTCAACACAGACAAAACAGATTGAAATCCCAAAAGTATGCGCTTCTTGTGCTATTTGTGCGCCATCTTGGAGTCTCTTGGACTGACTTTGAGTTTCAAAGGGATGAAAATTGGATTCAAAGGCTTCATATTTGTTACCTATAGGCCATCACATGCCGTTGCCCCTCAATATTCTGCACCTTCTTGTCCGTGGACCATGTCTTTTGCCAAGTGGTATATCCGGCATCACAGTCGTAGACGACCTTGCCATAAAGAGCTCTGCTTTTAACACAGGCAATCTGACGTAGTCAACTGGGTGCTCAGTTTGTGGCAGGATGTGGACAGGCAACATCGTATCGCTTGCAGCACCAATACCTTAGAAGCAGGTATTGGTAAAAAAATGCTGAATGATTCCAACTGACTGGCATGGTATGAATAGATCGGAGAGGTCTCAGATCCTTTTCTTTAAACCCGAGCATCTTCTTGTGATCGCTCCATCCATTCTGCCAGTTTGTCACCTTGAAAAGGGATGAAAAGTGAGATTTTCGGGGAGACTCACAGAACACTTGGAAACGGCCTAGTAGCGAATAAATATCATTGCAAAGCAACAAACAAAAGGACATTGACATGACATGTAGAAATGGATTGAGAGGATTGAATACAAGCATTTCTGATAGAAAGCACAGACTCTTAGACTTTTGTCAGTCCCAAGTCTGTTTCGTCGTGAGCCCTGAGGTCAAAACGCCGGCTCGGCAATCGTAAGGTTCGTCAGCTTCACAGCCTTTATCCTGAGCACAGAGGAAACGTAACGTCGTTTCTAAAAAGGTCTGTCTTCCAGCACCGTCGAATTCCGAACTTGGAAGTACTTGGAAGTACTTGTTTTGAAATCCAGCTTCTAACCTACGACTTCCATATTTCAATCGGAGACTAAAAAGGACTTGCATAATCACAGCAAACCAAGTGTGACAAATTTGCGAACAAGCATCGTGCTCCGTGCAACACCATTCCTTCTTGTCAGCACTCCAATCGCCCTGCGACATTTTTTCGAAAGTTTTGGGGTTCCACATGGTTCCACATGGTTCCACCTTTCTTTTGCCAAGGATCATCTTTCACTCTACAGGATCTTGCACTATTTAGACTATCAAACTCAACAAATTTGTTCTCTGACTGTGCCTGGGTGCCACTGCAGTCAAACTCCTTGGCTCCTGAAAGCTGCAGCACACGGACATGTCGCCGGCGTATCGTTGTGAAATGTCGCCACAAGGATCAAATCTGGGCTACATCGGCTCCGTGATCAGGACAGCCACCATCAAAGTTGCAGCAGAACTTCTTCTTTTCCTGGCAGAATTCTCGCAGCAGGAACCCAACCGGAACCCAACCGGAACCAGAGTTGAAATGCACACCCTGGATCTGGTGAAATGGTCCCCAATTGTTTCACTGTAGTTTTTTGGTGCGAGAACCCCCACACGTTTCCAACACGAAAGACAGGAAGAGCACTACTTAGAAGCAGAATGACTACAGAGGAAGGTGATCAAAATACATTAAAATCGCAGATTAAGTAAAAGTATTTCTGCGGCATTTCAGGTTTTTGTCTGCTGTTGCTGCCAACCTTGAAAAATGCCACAACAGCAACTCTAAAATTGCTGCTGTTTTGTGACTCTAAACTTTTGATGAGTTCAGCCCCCCTCAAACATGCAGTACATCTTGCTGGATCAATTGTCACAATGGCATTCGAATTCGTTTCCAGGTGCCTCTGACCACGCAGCCTGCCAATTTGCTCTTGCTGCGTTGCAGTCAAACCTCAGGTTGCCATGCCATTTAAGTGCTCTCCACACAGAAAACTGAGCACAGCTTGAGTCATCTGAATCGCCATGACTTTCCAAGCAGCGGTGCTGCTGCACATCCGTGGCCCACAACGCCACAGCAGTACGCCTTCTTCTCGTCGGTCCAAAAGGCTTCCCAGTGCTCCAACTCCACCGAGCAGTCGAACCTGGAGACATCTGGAGACCCGGGAGACCCAGCTTCGTCAAGGAGTTGAAATGCCTTGAAATATGTTGAAAGATTTCACAGAGTTTCACAGAGTTTCACAGAGTTTCACACTGCTTAGCATAGTTTAGCATTACTTAGCATTGCTTCGCTTCTTGACTTCTTGCCATAGTCTGATAAAACAATCTGTCATAGTATTTGTGACATGTTTGAATTTGACACATGCGATGAGAAAGCGTCTTGTTGCACACTGTCTTGCAGTCGAGGCTCGATAGACCTGTGACGTGGAAATGGACAACCAATGAATGTCCCAGACATACGGACACTAAACTTCGAAAGGGGAGATGACAGAACAAAACGAGAGAAACTTCAATAAGCTCAAAATGAAAAAAGTGAGCACTGGTCCGCAAACCCATTGTGCTTGCCAAACTATACATCATCTTGTCAGGTTTTTTTTGACTGGGAAACCAGATGAAAGCAGTAAGCTGCAATGCTAAAGAAACAGGAAGCAAGTTGTGTCTTTTGCATCTCCCTCTTGTGCGAGAGCGGACCCATACCCGTATCACCACGGCGGCCTGAGACATCTGAATGGCCTCTGCTCGGCGAGAAAAGAAACGACCTCGCCAGGATCTGGCGGAAAGCGGTGCTCAGTTTGCTCTGCGGCTTAAGATCTACATATATATCTATAATATATATATATATATACTGGTATAATTATGATTAATTATGTAATAATATGTAATATGTATTATGTATTATTATACACTAATATTGTTGCTCTAAAAATTGCTTATGTCTGTGTATAGCATGTCAACTTCGCCTTGACACACTTCAAACTGAAGCCATCTATGGTGCAGCCCTCGTTTAAGCCCTCGTTTCCTGTTCTACGGTCCCATGACCGGCATCTCCTTACGAAATTCGGGTCACCATACTGACCGTACTCCACTCCCGACGCAGCGCCGCACCCGAACATGGCATAAGCCACGGCGAGTGCAGTAGCTATCAGCACCAAGAAGCAAAGGCACAGGCCTCGGCGCAACACTGAGGACACCTTGATACAATGTTTGCTAGACAGCTCCATAATGCTTCAGCATTAGGGTTCGCAAACACCACTGATCCTACTGAACATATTGAAAGTATTTGAAAGTGTATTACTGTAAAACTAGAGAAACTGTAGAACAAAAGTGTCAAACTTTTTTGGGACTGGGTCCTTGATGGATCTTGGACTCAAAACAGCGCGTCGTACGCACCAAGTTGTGCTGAGTTGCTGGTCCACCGACAACGCCAACCAGCTGGGAGGACCTCCCGATCCCACGAGCCACGACCCTGGCGGAGACCGCAACGCAACCGTAAAACACCATGGACAGAACCCATTTTTTGCAGCCGAGTTTTGAGAGGGAAAGGACCAGAAAAAGTGAGGAAAAAAAAAGGAGTTTCAGAAGTTTCAGAAGTTTCAGAAGTCAGTGACGGAAGGCTCATGCGGCTCATGGCGCTATGCGCTCTGAAGTTGCCCCCAGATGCCGCTATCAGATGCCCTCGGTGCCTGTCCGACGTATTTTAAGTCCTCAACTTTCTCGTAGGCTCCTTGCCCCTCGCCCTGATAGCGCCACTGCCCAAGCCTTCAGACAAAGCGCGGATAAAAAGTTCTCCGGTTTCCGATTCTCGTTGTTTTCCCTTACACGATTCTCCAACAAAAACGCCGGGCCAAGTGCTTTCCAACTTCTTGTAGTTTCCATGTTAGAACCTCTAGACACAGTCCTCTCAAGTGCGTCTAGCGAAGCGTGTGTGTGCAAAGTCTAGTAAAGCACGTCTTTTTCTTTCAGGCGTTTACGTCTCCGCTTGATCCAAGTGTTGTTTTTTGATCTGCTCGATCTACATCCGTTTTTGACCCCACCTCACACCGTCCTCCTCAAAGCAAAGGTTTCCCACACCTTGGATTTCCAACAGCATCGCAGAGGAAGAACACTCACCAATCGGTCAAAAGATTCTACTGTGAACAAGGCAAATCACGCAAGTATTCGTGGGAAATGATTGTAAAAAAGATTGACAAGTGAACAGAACAGAACATGGACTACAGTCGAACGGAGTGCGAAGTGCTTGGTAGGAATTCCATGTATGGTTTTGCACTTCGGAAGTGAAGCGTGAGGAAAAGCATGCTGAGTGCCTGACTACCACAACCTAAGCAGAATAATTCTGATAACTTCTCATGCATCACCCGAAATCAGAAATACCCTCTGGTAAACTGTCACATAACTATGGAAAATCACCATGCTATCAATGGGTAAATCCACTATTTCAATGGCCATGGCTTCAATAGCTATCTATGTTTACCAGGCCGGGTAAATATTCATCCAGTCCTCTGAGATTCCCCACCATCGTCCTGTGGAGCTGTCGTATATCTACCCACCATACCCACCATGGCCGAGATTCTTCCTACTTTCTTCGGTCGCTCGTAGTCATTTTGAGTCATGCTCAGTGATATCAGTGATTCACGAGTCTATCAGTGATATCAGTGATATCTGACACACGAGTACCATGAAAAGCAGTTTCTGTGAACAATCCTGCACTCTAGCGGCAGTGGCATTGCTTCAGATGCTAAGAGCTTGAACCAGGTTTCCAGACGGTTGAAGAATTGATGGAATCTAGCCAATCTAGCTCATCTATTCTAACTGCTATCCTATGCCAATCTACATTTGACACAAATGAGACTTTGACACAGGGACGAGCAAAGTGTGGAAAAAAATGCATGGACTGTGTCAATCAAGTTTTCAGTCGCCAAGATGGCGGCTCACCAAGTTGTCTTCTTGAATCACCTGGACAGCGAAAACTCGAGAAGTAGATATGAACATATATGAACTATCTAGGATGGTACTGATTGGGGTCTGTCATGGAGCTTACTGATTTTGAGTAATGTTCACAACGAGGCCAATGCGAATCTCTTCGCAAACAGACCATGGGATTCCCTCACGGCCGTGCAGCGTCTCGAATCGGTCCAGATCTCAGGAGCTGGCGGCAGGTCCCGGCCTCAGACACGGCTCAATCAGCCGCTTCAAAAAGTTGCTCAATTGCAGAGGGCTTAAAATGGCAAAATGATGCAAAATGATGCAAAATGGACGTGCTGAAGCTGGGCAAATTCTCAGGTCAACATCTGTCAACTGTGCGACAGTCGGTGAGACAGTGAGTCAGCAGCTCGGACTCGCACTGATACCAGACGCCAGGGCTGCGAGTCTTGCGCCAGGCCTGGTCACAAAGTGATGGATTTGATCACTTGGGAAATGTTGGGAACAGGATCAACATGGATCAACTTTCTGACTTTATGAACTTGGGCATAATGGCATAGCTATGCATAGCAGGGGGAAACAGGTTTCATTAATGGACTTATGAAAGCTTCATGTTCTCTGTTTCTTCAAGATTCAGCCCGTCTCAGCTCACCCGCTCCACACGAGGCAGGATTTGCTCTCGCAAGTAGCTGTCTGCTGCTTCAGTGCCACTGAAAGGCAGCCAGGGCCTTCACACTGGACACTCAGAATTTGCCACTGCAAGTCACAGAAGTCACAGCTATGTTGCCACGGATAAATCCTCCAGATTAAGACGAGTTTAGCATTGCCGCATTCTAGACTTGTCCTCCTGTTCAAATTCGCGACACAACAGAGCCAAGTGCCAAGCACTTTCTTCGCATCAAAGTGTTGATCGTGAAGCACCAAGCCTTCCAAAGGTTGTTTGCCGCGGAACACATGATTTAAATTGACGCACTCTGACGTACCCATCGTACCCTCCAATGCATTGAAAGTGACACACAAAGTGCACAGCTGCCATGTACGGTGCCTGCTGCAGGTGCCACAAACTCGGACAAGTCCACGACACTCTTGGCTTCCAAGGCTTCGCGCAACCTCGCTGTCTCGCTGTCTCGGTGTCTCGGTGTCTACAGATTCGTTTTTTACCATCGGAACCATCGGAAGTCGAAATCGGCCGTTCACACCGTGTACACAGTCGACATCCACAAGTTGACCGCTCGAGTCACTCTTGGCATCTCTTGGCATCCCAGGCTCTGAGATTGGCAGAATGCCTCTTGCCACGGCGAAGCAGGATCCAACTACCAAGCGAACCTCGGATGAAACATTGCAACAATATGCAACAAGTTCAAACCATATTCCAACACTGCCAAGACAATCAGGAGGTTGTCGGCAACGAAAGCAAGACTCGGGTTCAGGGTCTGACCATGCTGTTCAGGAACCCTTCTCCAACCTCGAAACTTTTGGAAGCTGACAGGTGCAGCACGTGGCAGAACTTTTGCAGAACTTCAAGCATGCCCGGCTTACCATGCGAATGCACAAGAACTCCTCGGTGGAATCCACAGCTGTTATACTACCTGGCATCAGCTCGCACTCACCTCACATCGATTTCTGGCAAATGAAAGTCTTGCACTGCTAATATTGAAAGATATCGAAAGCAATACAACCTATAGCGAAATGGCTCGAAACTGCTGCGCTCTTCAGAAAGGTTGTGCACTCTGATTGAAATGCGGCAATGCTGAACGAATCTCAGGAGATCTCAGGAGATCTCAATTCAGGCCAAGTTGCCAAGCTCACGAATCGTCAACTCACGTCCTTCCTGGAGCAAATTAGAGCTAATTGCGATCACATCGATTCGGCAAAGCAAACAAAATGAACAGAAATTGAACAGAAATTGGAGAAGTTCGAGAAGTGGAATTTCAGCGGCTCTGTCTCCAACACTCGTATTTTGGTGTCTTGGCTCTCAGAGAGCTCCTCTGGCACCAACTGCAAGAGTGGATTCGTCGCAACGCGATTTTCAGGAGGATAGCCTGGGACGAGAAACACAAGAGATTTCTGACATTTTAGGATTTCTTTGTGCAATTTGTATCAATGTCTCTGATCGTCAAATGGAGCCCAAAAGAAAGCACTGAAAGCTCGTACCAATTGTCGACAGAAACAATTGGGCAAGGAATGCAACGAAACTTGTAACAAAACAACAGAACTTCTTTGTCCTCGTTCGCGTCTGCGCCGTCGATGACCAAAGAGCTCCCGAAGCCACCCTGAACGCGCCGTTCGATCACCATGTTCGAAAAACATTTCTCCAATGGAGAAATTCCTAAACCACCCTGTCTAATGTGCAGCACTAAGGTTTCTTCGTTTCTACTTGCAGTCGGGGTCCAAAAAAATTTTGCACAAAAGGTCTTGGCAGTTTTGTGCACAGCTGTTTCTCGAAACGTAGAATTTTCACAGAAGAGAAACTGTACACCCTAGTTTCCAGATGAGTCACAGCTGCAAATGATAGCTGCAAATGCACAACTTGCACTTCAAAATGTTTACAGTATATAAGTGTTTATTGTGTTTACAGTAATTGTTGTTGTTCCAAGTCAATTTGGTCGTTCCGCGGAATTGCACCCAGGCGGCTTTCTGTCTCTTGTGTGCGTCGGAGTTCTTGTTCCAAAGCATTGTAGTTTTCTGGCCTCGCATGCATTACCCAAGAAACCCCTTGAGTACCACAATTTGGGGCAACAGTTTTTTTCACTGGAGAAATGGAGAAATTGCGAATTTGCAAAAACATGAGAAGTTTAGACAAAGCTGAACAAGGCCCCAAAGATCACCAAAGCCATTTGTGGCTGATTCGATTCCTGCCTCGTGAAGTTCAAAAAAGGCCACCTGAAACTGTCGAAACCAGAAAAGTTCACTCAAAGCAATAAGTTTACACAAGTTTACAATAGTTTGATATCATTTGCGCATGAGCAAAAAAAGGTCTCGCTATCTGGGAGATCCTTGTAGGCATACGTCGAAGAGACGGCCGTATGGTTTCAATGTGCCAAAACATCCGCTCCAATACTTTTTCCATCCTTTCGTGTCTTGTGTCTGATGTCTTTCTTCCCAAAAATCTCAATCCTCATGGGGAAAACTGCCAGGCTACCGAGACACCCCGTCACAGTCGTTTGGAAATGAGAAACTGCTTTGGAAACTGCTTCGAATCAGTCCATCGGTTTCGCCCAAGCCAAGTAGGTCACTCGGTTGCCCAGCCGTCCCTGGCAACAACGCAGCGCAGCAGCCAGCCGACTCTCCACCTCAAACGAGATACATTGAGACATCGGGATATGCCCAGAGATACAATGGAAAAAGGCCAACACCCAACAGTGAGACCTAAAAAAATCCTATACAAAAACTGTATGAACTCACCACGATTCACCACGTATTAGATTTTAGAATTCAATGACCTGAGGACAAACCAGAAAACGACTGAGCCTCCACCATGATGAGACAGAAAGCAGGCACAAAGGCAAAAAAATATGATATCTATCAGATATGCAGTAACATGATGCAATATGCACGTGCAGAAAAATCTCAGAGAGATGCTCAACTTTTCCAAGTTGTAAAATCTGGCCCAACTTTTCGTTCCACAGTCGGCAGCGACACTGCCCAGTGCCTCCCGAGCCTCCCGAGACACTGAGCTCCCCCACTGCGAGGTCCACTTCGCCACGACACGGACCCACAAGAGACCTGCGTGCAATGCATCGGATGCGACAGGAATAACAGCACGTAAGAAGCCCCGTACACACACAGATCATCACAGATCTATCAAGAAGGCAGGCGCAATAGACATATGTTTCGCCTGTTGCAGCGAACTTGTGCTGCATGCATGTTGCAACCAAGTTGCCGCGGCAAGTAGTAGCCTGAGACATGGGAAGTTGTCTATTTTTTTCTCAAGTCACAGCCGGCGTTGTCAAGCTATATCCGTACTATATCCATTCATGGAGCTATGTGGAGGTGATATTGCCAAGTTTTCACCAAAACCCGCGAGGTAATCACAAAGCGGAGCTTCAGACATGTGAGAAAGGCTGACTGCCACAGAAACATCGGTACAGCATGGACCCCGGCGATACTCCCGAGCTTCGCAGGCAACTGGCACATCTGATGCGAAGGGGATGCGTACGACCTGTGCTGCGAGCAGAAGACAAGAGATACAAACGCAGACTCAGAACCATCAAACGCCTTTGAATCTGTCCTCTGCATAGAAAAGGGTGCGACTAAAAGAACGTGGCGCGGCAGTCACTTTTTAGGCAACAGGGTCAAAAAAACGATGTTTTTGCCCATCAGCGACTGCTTGATGTGGACAAGCCACGCAGGGACAATCAAGCTCTGAAAATACCACAAGATACCACAAGACAGAAATCAAACAAGAGTGAAAGGCCAAAGAATCGTTTAAACTGTCTCAAATCGGTTTGACTCCTTTGAGCTTCAACTCCACATGTACATAAGTCTCTACAAGGATTTGATGTTGCGTAGAAAGCAGATCAAGACTCAAATGTCTCAACGCAGGAAATGTGTGACATGTCCATGGCACCTCAAGGATGCGAAGGCTCTCCGGCAAGCGACGGTTCAAAGCTGCAGCGAGGCCAGGACAGGTGCCATCTGCCTCCAGATCTGAGGCCTTCGACGTCGGAGAACAACTTCAACACTCAGACTTTGAAAATACACATTACACATATATGAATCATATATGTTGATATTGAATTATACATATGTATATATACGTATAGTCATTTCTTGATATGTGTACACAATATGATATACTGTAATATAGTATGTATATACAGATAAGATGGATTCAAAATACATGAAATATTCGAAAGAAATAAAGGATGTCGTTTCTATATATTCATATATCGTGCATTTACAAGGCAAAATGCTCAGCCAACAGATTTTTTTTCATATCCATGCCTGCACACGCAATAGCGGAACCACCAGCCAGAAGCTTCGAGCATGTACACCTGCGGCGAAATCATGCCAGACGACGGCTGTCACTAGAACAACAAGCCGCCATGCCTGCATCTGTACGGCTGAGACCTCAGGAAACTGCTTGACCAACAAAATGTGTCTACATTTATTTAGTCCGAAAAGAGAGACATAGAGAGAGAGAGAGAGAAAAAAAAAAAAGTACATAGGTCTGCTTCGACATTGAGCCTGCCACGTTGAAAAGGTGGCTTTTGCATAGCCGGAACGACACCAACCTCATCAGAAACCAACAGAAACTTCTCGTTTTGCTGTTTTTCATCAGGACTGAGACAGCTTTGCCAGCAAAGTTTGATGTGCGCATGACAAAATCTCATCCAAGGGTCTTGAAGCAGCGCGTTGCGCACGGCAACCTCCAGGATTTGGAGATCAAAAGCTTGAAAGATCTGAGCTGCAAAGGATTCAAAGGCGAATTGAGTGCAAGAACTTCCAATCACCAGATTTGTCGAAAAATGAATTCCGCAGTGCCTCTACAGATGCGTCGCTGCCCAAGGATCCACGAAAATCGTCGCCACAGAAGGCCAACTGGAGTGCAATGCTCGGCAAAGTTGAACTGCAACTCCAAGGTTCCGTTGGAACCAAGATCCAACTTTCCAAATTGTCCAAATGATGGATGTGAACAGTTCAGTCAAGTTAGATAAGTTCTCGCTCTTGGTTTTTCGAATGTTCTTTCCTGGAATCGGCAGAAGCTTCCGGTCCAGCCTGAATGGCAACCCGCGACTGAAACGCCTGAAGGCAGAGCTCAGAGCCACATCAAGTTGCATATATATAATGTGGGTAAAACAATGCCATAAACCACCCATTTGGGAATGGTTTATACCACCTATAAAAATGGTGATTTGGGGATGGTTTCTGACATTGTTTTACCCACATTAATTCGGATATGATCTTACAGGACTGTTGCACTGCAACGACAGGTTTTGCTTGAAGTTGCAACATGTTCTGAGCTCAAGAAATTGAGGGGAGCTACGCTTGACTTCAAGACTGGATTTCGCAAGTGAAAGAAATGCCAAAATGTCAAACTGATAGAATCTATGCTCAGCATGAGTCATGAGCAAACGGCAGCATCCAGCCAAACATACAGTACTCTGTTGCTATCCGTTAATTCGTACCCGGATCCACAGAAAATCGCCATCTGAATTCTTTTGGGTAGGCAATGTCTGAGACAAGTCTCACACATTTGGGCAGAGTCTTGAATTGTAAGTTGGATGTTCGAGTGTCTTTACACAAGGAGACCTTTCCAACATAAAATGTTGGCGAAATGTCTAGTCAGTAGTTCCAATTCTCCAGGAGAAAATGTATCCTGATTACCTCCGTTCTACTGGAAGATGAACGAAAATGCACTTCGGTTCGCATGGGTGGTCTGCATCCAGTTGCTTGGCCCTCAAGATTCACCGAGATTGGAAGCATCTGAAATCACCAAGCATTGTTCGTTTTGATGGCTCGTGGCATTCATTTCGACTGGTCTGAACAGTAGATATCTGATACAATCTGCTGTACCGTGTGAGTTTGCATTCTGTGATATACCGTTTCCGTATACCTTTTTTCCTCTTGAACTAAGCTCATGTCTTGCAAAACGCTCTTCTTGACCTATTAATTCTTCTTTTTTGATTCTTTTTTACTGAAACCTTCTGGGATTGAATGTCAATTTCGTCTGAAATAATTCCGAGTCCAAAATTATATTGAGAAACCTTTTAAATAAAATGTCCTTCAGCCATCTTCAGCCAAATCGTAGATTCGTGGCTCCTATTACAAGGCCCTTCTCTCGTCACCTGGATCATTTCATGTCCCCTGGATCTTTCAGCACTTGGATGAGTTACCCTCCAGTAAATTAACATAGACCCTGCCAAATAGGGGTTGGAAGACTAGTTCCACTATAAATTGGTCATTTTCAGGGTCTATGAGTCTATGTTAATTTACCAGAGGGTACCTATCAGAATCAACCATTGAAATTTCCCATAGCCGCAACCCTTCGAACAACTCGAACGCAGTTCCGCAGTTCCAAAACGCGGCCTCCAGTCGCTCCAAGTCCTTCTCGCGCTCCATACTTCCTGGCTTCCATGGCAATAGCAACCTCGAAGCTTCGTCGGAGTCCCCGACTAATGTCATGGCCATGCCCTGTTTCTCTCCAGATTTCTGGAAATGTTGGAAATACCCTCTGGTAATTTAACAGTGTTTGCTATTGAAAATTGCCATTTATAGTGGATTTACCCATTGATAGCATGGTGATTTTCCCAGCACACCAAGCACTTTTTTCATCTTTCATCGACTCAGATCCGAGCCCCATGGATTCCACACCGGCCACTTTCAAGGGCCCTTCCATGGCACCCTGGTTTTTGGCCAATGCCTTCGATGCACGGTTAAAAGCATGGTTAAAATCATGGTTAAAACCAGGCATGGCATGGTGTGTGTGTGTGTAAGGATCTATCATAATCAAACTCCTTTGACAATCTGAGAAAACCGTATATACGACATTTATGTTCTTGTACTTTTGCTCCTTAGGCTCCATGTGAAGGAGAAGAATCTTGACAAAATAGGAGGTTGTAGCGGTTGTAGACTGAGAAAAACATTGAGCGCGTGCAACTGAGTGCAAGAAACGTGGACAATGACCTACATGACTTTACGAAAAAGTGTTGGAGTAGGTCGCTCAGCAACATGCAAGCTGGAAACTGTCAAAATGATGGCCTTTTTGCCCATATCTTCAGCAGGTCTTATGCAGATCTTGCATCTGTCTTGTCTTGATTACCTGAGCACCTGACAGCACCTGCCAGTTCTCTGAAAAGCCCTTGGAAGCGGGCAACATTTTTGGGCACGCGACAGCCCACCTGGCGTCGCTTTAGTCCCAGTGACAAGAATGAAACCAGCATCGAAGAAGTCAAGCCCCGGAATCGCTTTAAAGTATGATGATTAGGGCATTCGCATGACTCCTCACAATGTTCTATATAATAAATATATATATATATATAATATAGTACTGTTTGCACAAAATGAAATGACATGTTTCTGCTGATCCATCTTGCCGGATACATTCTGCCTGCAGCAGGAGAGCCTTGTCGCCGGTGCACCACAGCGGTTCCGTCACCACCGGTAGCGGAGGCGCGTCCGGGAAGTCAGGGTCAGTCACCTGGCCCCAACTGGCTCTGGAAACATCTGGAAACGTGGCTGATCAAAGACAGAAGGGAACCGAATAAGTGGCAAGACATTTGAAAAGCGTGAAAAGCGTGAAAAGCCAGAGTCTTGTGAAGTTTTCTCTAAAATGTTCACACTTTTAAGATCTTTTTTCAGCATGTTTCTTATTGTTTCTTTGTTTCACCTTTTTTTCGCAAAAACGTGAAGAGTTCCTCGTGCATGTTCCTCGTTTTTTAATCAGGATCCAGAAACGATCGACTCATGGGGAAAATGTGCAAAAAACGTGTGCAATAATGTGTATATACAGTATATATACATATAGAGCACAATAATATCATAATTATAATATTAATTGTGTATGTATTCATGATATTTCAGTTCATATAGATGAGAATTACATGTCAGGTATGTATATATTATATATAGTAGTACATATAATACATAACTCGGCAAGCGCATGCAACAGCAACACGACGGAGTTCTCCGCGCCTGTACAACCACCAGATCTCGTGGCTTTGAAGGATGAAGTGCAACAGAGAGGACTTCCACCTGAGATCCAACAGGAAACGAAACTTCTCGGACTTATCGAAGATATTATATAAGCTTTAGAAATTACAAAGAAACTTGAAGAATATGTTTCTTGACATTTGAAGTCGTTTTGTTGATTTTGTTGGTTGTTTGTTGCTTTTGTCAAAGGAGCTCCAGCCCCAGAATTACAATATAATCCCGTGTGCTTCTGGTGCAAAAATATTGGCCGAATAGGCCTCATCTCATGACTTCTTTAATGTTTCGTTTCAACTTCCAACAAGGAAAGCACTGATCACTCTCCTAGCACCTTCAAGTTTCAATCTATACTGATAGATTTGGTGTTTCAGAGTCTTTCGGCTTGCCTCAGCAAGCAACTGCCGCTCCTTCACCTTCAATTTTGACTCTGCAAAGCCATGCAGCCATCATGACACTCAATGTTTTTATGACAATCAGGATTCAAAGTGTCTTAAGTTCCAGGAAAGGAAGTTGTGGCCAGACTCTTTGCAAAATCTAGCTGACTTTGCAGGCAATTTGTCTGATGTTAGTAAGTCAATAACCTCAACTTTCTCACGGCTTTCCTGCAAGAAAGAGAAGCCCGGGCAGAACGAACTAAGATTTGGAATCAGCATGAAATCAATCCATCCAGCCTGTGCTGTGCGTGAAAGCCGCCTGGCGCTGGTGACCATCGGTCAAATTTCGTAAACACCTAATGACCCTAATGCAGAAAGCTAATGCTCTCATGTAGCTCTCTCATCGACCTGGCTTGACAGTTTTGACATGTTTTGACAGTTGCAACAAACGTGAGAAGCATCCACCTTGCAACAAAGGCCGCAGATGCAGCCAGAACAGAATGAACAGAATGAAGGTGTCCTCCGTCAAGCAACATCATCACAAAGCGCATCAATCTGCAACAAAACAAATGGGCCACTTCTGTCAAGGATTCCGCCTGGAATTTGGACTCCGCACAGATGATGAGGACCGGCAGGACCTACGGTGACACGTGCCAAAATGCACCGAAAATGCAGAGACATGCAGAGACTATCAGATCTTTACCAAGAGCAATGCAGAGATTACATGAGATTTAGAAGAAATGTGGAAATCATTGTGAAAATCTGAAAAAAAAAACAGAAAATCCAGAAAATCCAGAAAATCTGAACAAAAGTGATGAAGATTCGAAAGTGGTCGCTCTGCGAAGTTGGTCGCCTAAAAGACTCCCATTCCCCGCAGCCTTGACGTGGACGACTTGGCCACGACGCTGTGGGTAGCGCTATCAACGGAGCTTGCAGCATCGCACGAATCAGGCGGTGGCTGTGGTGGCTGTGGTGGCTGCCAAGTGAAACTTCATGGAACTTCACAGCAAGGATGCCAGGATTCCACATCATTGGGAGAAACTGTTATGGAACTTCATTCCGTTGGTGTCTTGATGGCCGACATGAAATTCCACCCCTGACTTGCCAAACAAGTCGTCAGCGTCATCCAGTATGTTCCAGTCTGATGAACATGTTTCAAACATCGGATGGTGGAATCGGAAGATGTCCGATTCATGGTGCGTGTTGTGTTGTGACGGATGGCGACCTTGGCCATTTCCAGGGCACTTCAGTTTTTGGGACATCGTTCAGAACATGTTTCATTCCGGAACCCAGTTTTTACCCAGTTCGAATGTTCAGTTTTGACCCAGTTCCGTTCCCATATGTTCTCATGTCTTCGCTTTGACTTGGCTCACACTATTCTCAACTGGTTTGAGCACTATGTTGCAGGCGAAAAGAGTCAAATCCGGGTATGTTCTTCCCAGGCCCACAGGGCCTATCAAAGAATCAAATGATGACTTGCACTTGCTGCGTCATGCTGCTTCATGCATAAGATGTTTTGTTCCCTTGCATAGGGAACTGTTCATGTAGCCTCAGGCATCGTTGAAAAGAATGTAAGTGTGACATACTGTGATACTGTCTGATAGTATCCACATCTGTCCACATTCAAAAATGACAACTCCCTGCAGGCGAAGACGAAACTGTCCTTCGCATCCTCCTCCTGCACAATGACCAGCATGTGGAAACTCAATTCAAGTGCCCCACGCATGAATGCAACCAGTTGCGCATTCGATTCAGGCCAGGCATGTCAAGCAAACTTTCGAGAGCTTCTGACATGGACTTTTTTCGGCGACAAAGCGCTTGTGCCTCTCCTGTACTAAGGCCAAGCATGTCACTCTTGTGGCTCCAAAGCGTTTGGCCAGGGCATAAGCCATGCTGCAACATGCTGCAACAGAAGCATCTGGGCTCTGGAATCGACTTTGATGGACTTTGATGGACTTTGTACAATCTTCGTGCAATTTGCATCAATTTGCATCAATTTCTTTCATGTTTCCTCGCTTCTCAGAAGTCTTCGTCATCATCCACAGGGACATTGGAAGCCCAGGCCAAATCCAGCTCAGCTTGCCTTGCGTTGCTTTCAAGGTGGAAATCCGCAAGCAGGAGGTAGGCAAAATTTCGGAATACAAAGGCTTGCATTAAAAAGCTTCTCGCTTGGGTATGGCTCCAAATTGGTTACCTAAGAAATGATATATATATATATAATTATACATTATACATAAAAGATGTGGTATACCGAATCATGCTACGTTTCTTGGAGTTGATGGCATTCGTTGCGTTGGTCCCGATGGACATCAACTGGCCTCCGCTGCATGCTGCTGGGTGCACTCGGAGTCCTGGGCAACGACGCCTGCTCGGAAGTGAGCCTGAAAATCACCAGCGGTTGGAATCTGGAGAACATGGAGAACTGACAAATTTCAGTTTGGAATAAAAAAAACGAAAGTCTCCAGATTCCAACTGAAATTTGCAACTGAATTTTTTTCTACATTTTTTAAAGTTCACAACCAGAAAAAAAGTTTGCCGTTGCCTCAACTCCGTGTCGTTGAGGAGCCGCCGGGCCAGCCACAGGAGAGGCATCTCAATGTGCAGTCGATTCTTCCTGCAGCTCCAGCCGCTGATGGAAAATGTTGCAAATTCACAGCATTGCAGAGCACTAAATGTCACTAATTAATCACTCAGTAGTCACTAATTAGTTGTTTTAATCACTAAGTAGCCACTAATTATACTAATTAGTTGATTCTGTCGATATTTCGAAGTCAAGCCGCACGCTCAAGTCGTAGTATTGGACCTGCGGATTTCGACGTCTGGGCAGCTTCTTTCCAAAACCAGCATGGAAATCAATGCCTACACAGCTGCATGGCACGTTTCGAATCCTCTCTCGAAGCAAATTTGCCATGACTTGACGGAATTTCACAGCATTTCACACCTTCAACTTTCGCATCATCATGGAGCCTTCTTGTGCCTCACGAAAGTTCACATTTTGGACACATTTTGGACTTCAAGAGGACCAGAGTTCGCTTAAGGAAACCAGCACATTACCAGCACGTAACCAGCACGTAACCAGCGTCACCAGGTTGCGTGCCTTGACCACTCGCTGTGGGAGGTCCACTTTGTTTCCCACCACAACGATGGGGATCTCCCCCGTGACTTTGCGCAGGTCCGTCACCCATTGCGTGACGTTCCTGTGACTTTCTCGATTCGAGACCTAGGGCGAGCCAAGGGACTCCCTTGGGAGTCCCTTGGGAGTCCCTTGGGAGTCAAGGGAGTCAACCATAAGAGTCATGTGGTAGCCATGTGGTAGCCATGTGGTAGCCATGTAAAGCAAGGTTTTTGTCATCACAAATAGTTGCGATATGCCAGATATACGATGACACCATGGGACAAGACCGAGATTCACACGTCAAAGAAAACAATGGCACACTGGGAGCCTGGTCACAGGACAATCTGAGTGTCGAATGTGCTTTTCTGCAGCTGCAGTTTGAGATATGTTGAGATCAAGCACGCCAAAAAGTTTGTGTAAATTCTGCACCAAAACATCCAAGACAACGACATGTCAAGTGCCCCTGTGTGTTACTCTGGTGGATGCTAATGCATAATTTGCATAATGTACTCAACAGTTTTGTGACCGGTTGAACCACCTATGAAGTATCCGTCGCGGAGACCAGCCAGGTGTTCCTGCACAGGAAAATGATGGAAAATGAACCTTTCTGGAGTGGGATTTCCCATGGATTTCCTCCAAAACGCCATGATCCATCGATCCATCACCTACCATCGGATCAGAAACGTATCTGTCCGACCTGCCCAGCGCAGTCCCACACCGTGAAGAGCAAGGGGCCCTTGCCTATGGCATCATGGCATCTCTATGGCAACAAACAAAACATCACGAGCATAGCCACAAATGGTCATGGTAATGTCATGGCTTGAAAATGTTCTGGAGATGTTGGGAGACGTCTGGGACCACTCCATGCAAAAAAAGCTTGGGAAAATGAAGGGATTTCGGCTTTCAGGCCATGTCTTTGATGTCTTTAGAATTGTCAATTACCATCCAACACGCACAGTACGCACAGATTCAGATCGAAAAATGAGACGAAAACGAGACCATGCAGCCCAGTACACTTGTGGAGATCTTGAGCTTCTTCATTTCACAGCCCTGCACAGGAGCCAAAACAAATGTTTGGAACAGATTTAAGACCGTCAATGCCGTCACCCATTGTTCTTCCTTCCACGCGTCGATGTCTGAATCAATGTCTAAAGAGTCTAAAGCGCAAAATGATGCAAAAATGATGCAAAATGTCTTCAGCATTCTTAAGCGATGTGTCATTCTTGGCCTCTGTGGGTTGGTACCTCTTGACAAATTCGCCAGTAAGATGTCGCTTCACCTAGGGGAACTCACCAGTCATCATGGTCATCATGGCACCTGGAGTGGAGCATCAACTGTGATGCGACTCAGCTGCGAACGAAGCAAGTCTTGCCCACATTGCCGTCGCCCAGAAGAAGCAACTTGAACTGCGCCATCGACAGATTTCAACTCGTTCCTTCTATAGAACCACGACACTTGCTTCATGTCGTCTCAGGGACTGCATGGTTGGCTTGTGACAGCTTGATGAGCCTGTGACAACTTGCTTGCTCACTCCGTATAGATAGTATCTACAGAACTTCTCAAAACAAAAGATTAGAAGATTTCGAAGTACATGTACAGTACATAGCAAGACTAAGACAGTCAGACTAAGAAATGGCGACATCGCCTCAGGGCCGCCCATGTAGAACTCCTCTGGACCCTCGCGAAATTCAAATGGCAACGCGAATGGCAACGCGAATGGCAACGCGAAATGAAGCATGATGTCATGCTAATGTCCATTCTTAGTCGAGAATGCAAACTTTGCAAGTTTTCATCCCAAATATCCCAAGAATGGCATCACGCGATAAGTCAAGAACTCATATTATGACATCCTTACATGAAGCCCTGCACAACCTGCTAATGTATTCAAAACAGTTCAAAAGAAAATATTTGACTTCTATTACTTTCAAGAAAATTCCAACTACTGCTTTTCTGAATCGTAGATGCTTCTATCCTGTTGAGCAACTGGCGGGAACATGGAACCAGTGCAATGCCTCCTGGCCTGGGGTCTTGCCCGCTCACTTCGGACATGTTCCCACTCCTGAAGGAAGACTGCGAAGACCCGAGAACTAGAAACAACTTCGAAATATGGTGATTGCAAAGTCGTGTCACTCTTGATTTCCATTTCACATGTTGCAATTATGTGAGACTCACAGCTGATCTTGTCTTTTAAAACAACATAAAACAACCATGTTCCACCATATTTGACACCTGATTTGACACATTTGACACCTGCCTCGTGCTCGGGAGCCGCTGGCTGACGCGGAGCGCTAACTGCTGCCGGACGCTGACGCTCCAAGGCCTGCCGCTTGGCCGGTGGCTCCGAGCGCGCAGGGTCGCTGGGCTCGCTGGGCGGCCTCGACACCGGAGACACCGAGACCGACAAAGGAGACATCGACGGTGTCGACACCGTCGTGATGTTTGGAAAATTTTGGAAACTCCGTCGATGTCGACTGTCGACTCTTTGGGCTCTGCTCGTGACGTTTTGAAGTTCCGTTGAAAAAGTTGGGCATTCCAAATGTAGCGAAAGATGTGCAGCTAGGCAAGGAATTTCTGAAATGAAGGACTACTTGACTACTTCATACGATATGTTTTCAAAAACGCTAAAACATTTTGTTCAAAGACTTCGGCGAGCTGCAAAGGACTGATCCCCAGCCATCGACAAATGCCATTGCAGTATTATATCCATAACCTAGTACTAGATACCATCATATACCATTAAAATGATCAGTATGTTATTTACAAATATTACTGCAAGTTGTTTCACATTGTTTCACATGTGTCATCTTTTTCACAATTTACTCCCGCTTTGCTCCTGCCTCTTGGCAGAAAAGAGACTCCAAATCCGTGACAGCATGGCAGCCGGGCCGTGCGGACCAATCTGTCTCTGTCAATCGCTTTGCCGTGATGTGAACGAATGGCAAATGGGCAAATGAACGTGAAGACTTTGCAGGTCAAAAACTGAAGCGAAACCAAAAAAAACAATACGTTTTAATTTTTCGAGAAATTCGCCCGTTGAAATCACGCTTGCAAAATGAGTACATTTGTACAATTTATGCAAATGTAAGTCATTTCCGGATCTTCTGTCATGGCGCTAAAGACTGAAACATGCAATAACAGGGCCGAATCGCATGGAGCAGCTGTGGAGAAAACAACAAGAAGGTTGTAAATTCAAAGTCCAAATGGTTCTCTGAGTGCAAAACACATGTTTCCCACATGCCTCAGAAGTTGACCGAAGCAACTGCGCCACCGCCCTAAAAGTGGAAGCGGCCACTGCCTGCGGGATCCAACAAAGATAGGGAACCGCATAAAATGGGTCGATTTTCTCAACATCTCAGCCAAATTGATGAATGAAACTGCAGATCACCAAAGTAAGAGTATATAATTTACGTGTAGATATATAATGTTCACATGCAGTTAATAAACCATCCGCAATAAAGTACGCCAACTCCCAGACAAAAATTAATAAACCCCCCCGTAATAAAGTACGCCAACCGATTTTTGGTATGTTTTTTCGGTTTTTTTTCTGTTTTTTTCACCGATTTTTATGTTTTTTTTGTTTTTGTTTTCCATTTGTTCCCCGATTGTGTTTTTCCATTTTTTTTTCCGATTGTTTTTTTGATTGTTTCTTGTTTTTTCAGGTAACCCTGAAGACCCTTAACATCTAAATAATGTCAGTTTGCAGTTTGCACCCCCCCAAATAAAGTATATGTTTTTGGGGGGGGGTATTAATACCATGTTGACATTAATAGATGCGTGTTTATGTCGACACATTTGTTTCCTGGGCCTCACGTGCAGACTCCGCGGCGGCCAAATGCGACTGCAAAACAAACAGGACCATCCCACAACAACCTCCTGCGATCCCCTGAAACACTAAATTCGACCAGAAAAATATGAGATTTACGTGGGGATCAACTCAATTTTGGGTCAAGTGTTGGAACACATCCCAAAAGTTCGATTGATGTGAACAATTGACATGTGTTCACCAAAAACATTCCGCATCGATTCATCCATCAAAACCGCTCTTCAACTCAGTTTTGGACTAAGTCGGTGAAGCAACTCGAAAGCTCCAGGAAGGGCCTGCGCAGAAAAACATGTGGTAATATGTAATTGTCACATCATTGAATAGGCAAACCTATGAAATGCAATGAAACCGCTAAGACATGTCTGCGGCCTGGGCAACTTTGGCTGTGTTTCAGCTATGCCCTCCATCGCCGCGTTCATTGAAATTGTTTTTCCAAATCGGTCGTGTCCGTCAGACAAAATGGGCACTCTTTGCAACACGCAACCTGGAGTTTCCAAACAACAGTTGCATTTTATATTTTTTACATATTTTTTACATATGACAACATTTTTCTCATATGTTTAGTGTGTTGTTTGTCGATGTTTGTCGTATTGGCAGCAACATTCGCAGCAATCTGCGGATGGCGAAATCACCGCGACAAAAGATTGGCGGAAAGCGCGACACAAAAAAATGCCATTGTTTGCTTGATGTTTTTAAAACACAGTACCCAATGAACACAAATTTCATCAGTTTTTCAATAAAATGATCTTGGCAAACCAAGAAAATGTTAGAAATTTTGACATGTTTACCATTGTTTACCGCGTTTGCTGATATAGGTTTGTAGCTACGACTGATTGAAACGTTGTCCCTAGTAATAGTGAAACCTGCATCTCCTGTCACATCGACTATTTACTGCATACTGCAAATCAACCAGGGCTGCACCCGGCAATGCCTGGTGGTTGTGCTACTGGTTTCGATTCATCTGGAAATGATCCAGATACTATTTGGGCAGTTGAAATGATTTAACCAAACAACTGTGTGGCACAAGAAAAATGAGGAGACAATCGTCAAAAGGGTTCCGGCCAAAAGAAAAAATGATAAAAAACGATTGTGTGATGTTGGTGATGATGACGATGATAATTGTGTTGGTGATAATGATACACACAAACACGCTCTACACAAAAACGATCTACACGAAGGTTTTTGGTTTTTACACACACACAACCATTTACACGCAAACGTTTTTACACACACGAATTGTTCACACAGATTTTGTTGCACACAGATGTTTCCAAGCGCAGGTTTTTTTTACACGCGGAAACGTTTTACACTGAAATATTTTTCACAGGGGCATTTCTACACACATAAGTTTTACACACACCGAAATTTTCACGCACAGAAAGTTTTTTACACGGAAATATTTTTGTCATTTTGGCTCTTGTGTACACAGGGGGTTTTACACACAAAGTCACTATACCAGTAGTGCCCGCACGAGGCGGGGCGGAAGTTGCCTTAAAGATATATATAAGACCTTCCTCATCAAATTATAGAACTTGCATGCGCCGTGCGCCAGCCAAGCCCGTGCGTGCATGCACTCTGCGAAAGTGGTGTCCTGCTTCACATGTCACATTTGAAGCTCCACTTCGCACTTCACGCTTCACACTCCACACTTCACACTCCACACTCCACACTACACACTTCACACTGCACGCTTCCCACTGCACACTCCACACTTCACACTTCACACTTCACACTCCACACTTCACACTTCACAGTCCACACTTCACACTTCACACTCCACACTTCACACTTCACA
>Ga0126342_10005063_pt1 | contig 22809 bp, 24 predicted proteins | sample Cyp1metagenome_FD_92528 | JGI IMG/M metagenome (GOLD analysis project Ga0126342, IMG submission 92528) | Coral microbial communities from Lord Howe Island, Old Settlement Bay, Australia - Cyphastrea 1 metagenome | ecosystem: Host-associated > Invertebrates > Cnidaria > Coral ...
ATCTCCGCTCAATACCCTCATACCTCGTCTGAAAAGAATGTTAGGGGCAGAAAGTGTGGAGAGGAGTGAGCAGGGATGGAAAGCGGAGAGAGTTAAATGAAGTTGGGGTGATGGGCGGGTCACAATAAATAAAATAAATAAAATAAATATTTTTTTTTCTCAAAAAAAATATTTTCTCAGCCAAATCTTCTCCACGCAGACCTCTAAAATAAAATAAATAAAATAAATAAAATAAATATCATAAATATTTATTTTTTTATTTTATTTACTTTCTCAGAAGCTGCAGAATTTAATAAATAAAATAAATACATTAAGACTTATCCATTTGTAACTGACACCTTTCCATTATGGAAGTGGATCCTTGACACCATGGTGGTTTATGACTGATATCATTAAAAATAAGGGTTATGCAAACTGATCATCATTCAAACAATCAATAACCCGACATGATGGTGATTACCTCTTAGGGTTATCCATAATTCAAGGTGGTGGTTTGTGCCAATGAACCGCAAACCAAAGCACGTGTGGAAGTTTGGATGCCAAAGCTTGGAAAGCAAATTGTTAGGAACCCACAGAGCTACCACGTAGCCATCATTTGATGGGCTATACTGGCAAAGCCTACAATGTAAGCTACCACGCACTTTTCCCCAGAGACGCGATGCGCCGCGATCAGTTGAGCAAAGCAGCACAATTTCATGTGCTCACTACCCACAGCCATCCACCACCACTTCGATGCATAGATTGATCCATCCACAGATGTCACAACCATACAGCAAATTATTTGAGATTATGGGGGTTCAAAACTTCCACTGGGTCAAGCAGTGATTCAGGCTCCATAATCAATCCAGCGCTTCACGGATGGATGTTCAAGAACATCGGCAGGAGCGTCATTCGCAATCCACCTTGGGTTTGTGGCTCAAATGGTGAGACTAAACATTGGCACAAACCACCACCACAAATTCATTAGCACAAATCACCATCATGGCCGTGTAATTAGCTCATATTCCTGAAAATGAAAACCAAAATCAAAATATACAATAAAACCGCCAGCTAATCATCAATAAACCAATTGGTTACAGTAATTTATGATTTGTTGGTGGGTGAGCCCCGATTCAATAAGTATCAACATAACCTACTGGTTAATTGATGATTAGTTGGTGATATATATATATAATTGATAATTAACTAACCTCAAAAAACAACTAATTATATAATTGATGATTCGTTGATGGTTGACTGGTTAACCACCAGCTTAAAAAGAACCAACTGGTTAGTTGGTGACTAGTTGGTGGTTAAGCCCCAACTCGATAGTAACCAATTGGTTATGATGATAGTTGTTGAACTGGTTGTTAATCACCAACTAATCATCAATTAACCAAGTGGTTTTTTATCCAATAGTTATCCGGTTAAATTAACACATAGTTAGTTACCCCAATAGTTAACCCATTAACCAAATAGCTAGTTAACCCAAAATTGATTAATCCATCCAAACCATTTTCTCCTTCAGCCCGGCGACTTGTTGCGTGCTTCCGCGGCCATCCTCTTCGCGCTTCTCGGACTCTTCTTGAGCGTCCGGGCTGCTTTGTGGGCGGCGCTGTACACCTTGGTGGGTATCACTGTATCACAATAATAAACCACCCCCATTTAACAACTATCAATTTATCATCCCAAGTAGGGGTGTCCAATTCATAAACATATATTGGGGTGTGGTTTATTAAATTGAAACCTCTATTATCAGTGCCATACATGGATCCTATGGCTTAAAACAACCATTTTGGGGGGCTGATAATTTTGAGCCATAGTCATATGGACAACTGTTGGTGTATTGATGGGAGTTGATTATTATAATATATTTTAATGAATATAAACGGAAAGATTGATTGACAATATCATGGTTGATTTATGGCGATTTATGGGGTTTGACCCCTGTACTAGCGGGAAACCATCCGTATTTTGGGATCGATAATTGTGGGCCATGTCCACTTATATATCCCGTGGTTGTTCCAAATAGCGGTTATTGATACCTGTTGATCATGAATGGTACAGCCCATATCTCGGTAACATCACTCAAGCTGAACACTTAATGATCACGCAAATGAATGTGTATCTTTTGGGTGATAGTTAATGACCAATTATTGGTTGGGGTAGCATACCATAAGATACCCATATCGATTACCCAACATAGTTTTGGGGATGCCACCTGTTAACCCCCTCATTTATTGAGCAAGGATTTCATGCCTAAATTGGCTGCCATGAAAGCGCTGCAGGTAAACAGCGCCAGATTCTGTCTAGTTCATACGGTGAATCACTGACAGGGTTAAGCCATGTCGAGCCCACCCTGGGTCACACCAAAAAATGTCATTCAGCTAAAGTGCGGAATGCAACTTCCTTTCGATCTCATCCTTGACCCTGGGCTTCTGGGGCTTTGACTTTCTCTTTGGCTCAGCTGCTGCTTTTGCTTTTGCTTTTGCTTTCGCTTTGCCAGCTGGAGCTGCCTTGGCTTTTGCCTTGCTACCCACGTTGCTACTTCCACTCTTGGACATCGTTTTCTTCGGCCCCGCTTTTGCTTTCCCCTTGGCTTTTGCAGCCTTGCGTTTGGGCTTTGGTGTTGCAAGGGGACCCTCAATTTCCTCACATGGCTTGTCAGCCGGTGATATCAACTCATCAACACTTTCTTGGGTTGCTGGGATGCTCTCAGAGTCAGCCGGTGGCATCAACTCATCAACGGTCGGCGGGGTTGCTGGGGAAAACAAATCAGCCTCATCCTGCTGTGGGGCGTTTGACTCACCCTCGGAATCATCACCCGGTGTCATGACATCACTCATAGTTTTTGCTGCTGACAAGGGCGTTGCAAAAACTTCTCGGTGTTCACCATAGTGCTCCATGCCATGTGTCGGGGTTCCAGGAAGGTCCATGTAGTCATCCTGGAGTGATTCAATTAATTGTTAACCGGTAGATGAAATCCTTGCTCGATAAATGTTACAAGCTCTACCACCAGATCTTAGAGTTCAGAAATTTCTGCACAAACTCAGGTTTGGTATGGTTTGGTGATCATCGACAACATCACGGTCCTTGCCCACTTCCTTTTCACCCAGGACAGGGCCCAGATTCTCGTGGGCGGTGCTGCGGTTCAACTTGGGACGGTCCTGCGGATGCACGGATGTTCCACTTTGCTTTTTCATTGCTTATTTTATTAATGTGATTAATTATCAATGAAATGAAATATGATTAGCATAAACAACAATCAAAACCATCAAGAATAATCATGAATAAAACAGTGGTGAACAGTCAATTAATTATCATTGATGTTAAATCACTCATGATCAATATTGATGAATTGATGATCACCAATGTTCAATCGTGCGCTGTTTCTTCTTGAATAAGAATACAAACGTTTGATCATCATTGATGTTCAATCATAAACTGATCTCACTGATCATTGGCTAAAATCAATAGTTGATCATCATGAATCGATGCTCAATCATCGATGGCATGATGCAGAATTAAACACAATCAAGCCACGATGTTCAGTCATGAGCGAGCATTCAGTTAGTTAACAACATGATGAACATTGATGATCAACGCTGCTCAATCATAAAGGATGGTTCATTATGCGTTGCTAATCATCGATGCTAAAAAAATGATAACCATATGTTTAGGAATTACATGAAGCCCTTCCCCCAAAAGCCTCGGAATCATCAGCGGGAATTGCCAAATCACCGGGATATCTGTCTGGGGTCGCAAATGGATCCTGCATGGGCTTGGCAGGTTTGAATGGTACCACCACCCTTATGTACATGTTGGGTTTTACTATGTTTCACAACCAGTTTACTATGTGGTGTTGCTTAAATAAGATGGATTTGCCAGCAATGATGTTCAAAAACAGTTTGGGTCCTTCACCGTCCAGTCACCCTCCTGGTTGTCCACAAGGGGTGGGGAGAAGGTATCCATGTTGTCATCATTCTCAAGTTGAGGAGTGGGTTCCATCACAATCCTCAGCTTACCAAAACAAAATGAACCAACATGAGATTGTGACTTGATGTCTCGATGATTTTTTGGTTCTGCCAGTTTTAATTTATATAAAGACAAGTCACAGCGAATCAGGCTGCGGCTCCGTCAATCCGAGATCATCTTCATCCCCACAAGGCACTGACCTGTTCAATTTACATTGGTTGTGCTTGAAAACGGGTGCCTTTGATTTGGAAAACTCATATGGCAATCCACCATGACCACACCCCAAAGGTAAATCTATGAATGCCATGTTGGATTACCCATAACTGAAGGCGGGCACCTGTAAGCACTGTATGACTCAGCTGCTTCAATCATGTGCTGAAAGGGCAGGGGCTCCACATGTGGGGCCTGAACAATCAGACATCGTGTAATCAACTGATATGTGGTACAGACAGTACAGCTTTCATGGACATCGGTCAAAGAGAAATGCAGCTACATGCAGGTATGACAATAAACACCATTTGTGTACTAGCTATAGGATAGCCCCACAGATCTTGTAAACCATCTCCAGAATTTGCAATGGTGTATTTTTGTCATACCTAGAGAAAAAGAAATCACACGCCTTATCAGCATCATCCCAAATGTTTCTTTTGGCGGGCTTCTTCAAACTTCCGCCCTTGGTTCCCTTTGTGGACGTTGCAGGTCGTTTCTTGGGTTTCTCTGAGTCTTTTCCCCGCTCCAGTTCATCTAATCCTTCCAGCTCACCAAACAGGTCATCACCCTCGTCATCATCACCATCATCTTTCTTTCCACCATGCAAGGGTTTGTGATCATCATCTGGTTGTTCATCGTCGTCCTCATCAGCTTTGTTTTTCTTGTCTTTTTTGTTTATCTTCTTGTCCTTCTTATCTTTCTTGGTTTGCTTGCTTGTTTTCTTGACATCATGCTGCGAGGACTCTTCCGACGATTGGAAGCGCTCCAGCTGAATGTGGGGCGCACTGCCTGGGATAACAGGACCAGGAGGAACTAGATCAATAAGTAAGAGGACATGGGGAACTAGCTAATTGATTATATCTAATTGATAGCTAATTGATTATATCTAATTGAATATATCTAGGATATGGTTACCACATGGATATGCTAAAACCGCACCATATCAAAGCGATCAGATATGGCCAAGAAACTGGCACCAGCTGAATGACTGGTTGATGGGGCTGGCACATGGCCACTTGAAGCTGAAGGAACCCGACTGGTCTCACTCACAATCTTTTCCAAATCAAAAGCCTGAGAAGGTTGACAGGTGAGGTACTGTACTGTTAACTACTGGTTAATGTTGGGTGTAAATAATGGTTTGGATCAATGTGGGTTACCCGATAAGAAACCACCTTGTTTTGGATAGCTATTACAGCCCATTTATGGTAATCTTGGTGGTGGTTTTTTATTGCGTAGCTGGCCTTATTGATGATCATTGTTCAAGCAGCAGCAAATTGCAAATGAGTAGCGGGGGCCCGTCGCTTTGGTTGAGGTGAAAGGATCTGGATATCAGAGTCCGTGGAATCATGCTTACCCAGCTTCCGTCCCTTATCCATCATCTACTAAGCACCTACCTGATCCTTAATCAACAAAAAGACTGCGCACAAACATGCGCACTGAGCCGAGTGAAACCATTGTGTTTGAATTGAACCATGGTTCACAATAAATCCGACCATGACTGAATGCATTTGGAGATTGAGCACCTCACCTAATGCCACTGTGCATTTTCAAGCAGAGTTGAAGGAACAAAGCAGGCAGCTACGGCGGATGGTTTTGTCTCATGTGAATCACACATCCCCCTGGTTGCACACTCATGCCAAAACATCATCATGATTCAGATTCATGACCTTAAAATATAGACGAGTAATACTTAATGTATCTTAATGTATCATTGGCGTGGGGACGCCCGCATTTTCACATGGTCGCACCATGCGTTTGGTGTTTGGATCACAGGTAGGCGACGTGCCCGCAAAATTGACCCATTCATGGTGATAACACCACCTGCTTCATGAAGCCGAGTTCCTAAAGCTGTCCCTCATAAACAATGATCAAAGCATGATTAATGATTAATCAATCAATCAATAGCGCTAAATTGACCATATCTATCAGGATGGTATTCTGGTTAGCCGTGTAAACAGTTTGATGGTGTTTGAAGCCCACTGGATGAATCATGGCTTAGATTTTTATAGATTTTTTCACGGACCAGCTCAGGAATCGGAAAGCTTCACATAAACTTGACGACTTTTTGGTCAAGATCGAGCACTCCAGCCAGGCACGCCACGGGTCTGATTGGGACCAAAGTTTTGACCCCTGTGGTGTTGCTGCAATCCAGCCTGCCCAGAGCAATTCCGACCCAAATGAAACAGTGGTCCACTCACCTAACATGATGTGATGTACAGTAATGATAAAGCCAAGAACAGACATATTGCATGGGGCACCTCACCCTCCATCCAATGATCAATCTCTTGCATTTCTTGAACTTGCTGATGTCGATAACCGACCCAAAGCTTTTAGCGGTCAAAGTGGTGCCAGTACCTGATTTCCTTGCTCTTTTCGGGGCCGGCTTACCATCCTGCCCTTCATGCTGCTTCGGAGGATCCATCATGAAGACCAATGGCTTCGCGCTTGCCACTTGGTCCATCGAGGTGATGGTGTGGTGGGACAGGGCCAGCTTCACCTGCAGGATTGGGTGATATAGAGTGATAATGAACCATGGTGATAATTTTGATGGTGATGATGATGATAATGATGGTGATGAAAATGATTGAGGATGATGATGCTTAGAAACAAGAAATCATGATGATGATGATGATGATGGTGATGATGATGGGGATGATGATGATGATGATGCTGATGATGATGATGATGATGTTTTTGATGAACTTGGGAAACTGTCCATGATAAAAAGGTATCTTTCCCATGGGTGGACCAATAATTGGTATGATACATACATGCATACATGCATATAAACATATGCATATCTACAGGGTCAAAAAGTTACCCCTATAGGCTTATAGCGGTAATTTGTTGACTTGCAACTTGTCTACCATCTGCACATTTACATGTACACAGAACATAATGATGTTAATTAAAGTGATGATGGTCATGATGATGATGGCGGTGTAAATGAACCATGATAATGTTCAAAAAATGGTGATGGTGATGAAGATAATCAAGGCCATGATTATAGTGACGATGATGATGATGAATTTGAGAAATTTTCCGTTATAAAATGGTCTCTTTCCTATGGGTTGCCCAGGAATTGGTATGATACATACATGCGTACATACACATAAACATATGCACACACACAGGGTCAAAAAAAACAATGTAGGGGTAATTATTTTGACTTGCAACTTGTCTATCATCTGTACATGTACATGTACATTGAACATGATGATGGTAATTAAAGTGATGATAGTCATGATGATGCTGATGATGGCGGTGAAGATGAACCATGAGAATGTCTAAAGCATGATGATTGTGGAAAAAATGTTGATGATGGTGATGATGATGATAAATATGAAGACGAAGAAAAAGAAAAAAAAAACACACGACGACTATTATGATGATGATGGTGGTGATGATGATGGTAATGGTGATGATGATGATAATGATGATGGTGATGAGCGATGCTGATGAATGATGATAATGATGATGATGATGATGTAACGATTTGTCCCGGACCTTGATATTTTCCTGGAAACCCAGCGAAATATCATTGTGTTGGACCCAGCTGGCTTAACATGAAGAAGAAGAAGATGACGATGATGATGATGATGAGGAGGAGGAGGACGCCGATGATGATGATTATGATGATGATGATGGTGCTGTTGTTGAAGTTGTTGTTGATGATGATGATGATGATGAGGATGATGATGGTGATGATGGTCGTGGTGATGGTGATGGTGGCGATGGTGTTGACGATTATGTTGTTGTTGGTGGTGATGATGATGATGATGATGTTGATGATGACTTTGTTATTCAAATTTGGGTGATGATAATATTGCTGAATGTACTCGTGAACCCAAACTTGATCCTGGCTCATGGGTAAGTAGTCCGCTACCTATTGACAATCTATACATACGTATATTTACATATATAAATGCAGTGTGTATATCATTGATGTATATACTATACGATGAAAATGTAAATATGAATATCTCCTACAAATAGGTGCATACCTGAAAAAGATACATACCTATGTAGAGATATGTACTTAGTGACATATATGCTTAAATAGATGTACCTGTCATACCTGTCGGTATACATATATACACATGTAGGCATGTACATGGCTATCACGATATTTATACTTGTATGTACTTATATATATATGTGTGTAATTAGATGGTACCATGTTTCCAAAGCAGAGTTGTTGGTTGCATACCAATGGATTGATCTACTGACCCCGCCTCACCAGCATCCTCCAACTCCCTAAGTATGGTGGATAGATAGGTTGGTGATTCACAGCAGGGCAACCCATTAAGGTGATCTGGTAGATGTTTCTTTTCCAAGATCATCACTGTGCGTGGTTCTGCCGCAAAGCTGAACCAACGGCCACATGAATCATCCGCCATCACTTCAGAGGCTTCCTTGGCTATCAGTTTTTTTCTAACGGTGGGTGAGAGATTGACTACTGTTATTGTCAGTCTTGTGAGATGTTTGAAGCTAATAATTTTATCAAAGACTCTTGTCCGGATCTCCAATCGCCAGACCCGAAGCTAAACCTCAGCAGAGAACCATATTATTTATAGAGCTTTCAAGTCTAGTTTCCACATGAATGCACATTGATGTATATTGGGGCTCATCTGTAATCACCAATCAGTGTACACCGAAGCATCGATCAGAAAAACAAGCAGTAATTAGTTAGCACTGCTTCATGTTTAGGGGTGATATTTTGAAAACCTGGAGCAAGGAGCAGCTCTCGGTGGGTCAAAAATTGGTTCTTCCCACGGGAAACCAGATAGAGTGGTCCGCCCTCTCGACCGCAAACCAGTTCAGCGATGTTGTTGATCTGAAGGCTGAACCTGGCTGGGAGGTAATCGGTTACCATTACTATACGAGGTAATCGGTTGTGATTGGTTGTGATTGTTTGTGATTGGGCAATAAGAACAAACATCCTCATTGATTTGGTTGATTCAAATCTTGCTCAACTATGATTCTTAGCTCGAGGGTTCAAACCAAGCTCCCAATATAGATGGGCTATGGAAAACCAACAATTTCTAAAACAAGATTCAGCCCACCATTTTCTATTGCCGATGGAAACCAGATCAATCAGATGGTTCACTTTGAAGCAATGTGAAAAGCAAACAAAAATCATAAACAAGACTCCCCTTTCAATAGAAACCCGGATATAATTGATAGCTTGCATGCTACAACCATGAAACACATGTAATTACCAACATACATCGCATACCAATATTGTTCCAAGTACACCCATGACATAATCATATTCGCATATAGCAAGAAACAGGTTATTGATGCATCTATGGCCATCCGGCCCCTCGAAATGGAGTTCCAAATGTTTAACGGGATATATTCATCATGATTGATATGTCAGTATCACAAATGCCAATCCAGAAAGCGCATAATAGTGGGGAACCAACTTACCAACCAAATACGGGGCAAGGTACGGCTTTTGGAGGTTCACCACATCGGATTCTGCTGCCACCTCACCCGTCTCCAGAGCAATCCTTTTGTGAGGTCGATTGCCCGCTTCCTCTTCATCGGGTTGCCTTCACAAGGCTTGGCAGCACATGGAAGGGGCAGGCTTGGAATCATGGTCCTAAGACAAGATTGCATGTCAGATTTGAATACGTAAATCCTCACTGATTGATTGTTTTGTTGAATTTTAATAAAGCCTTCGTGACGTGACCCTTTCAAACCACTATTTTAACAAGTGACCTAAGGTAACCTTTTGGGGGCCCAAAAAACATTCTCCAGGTCACTTGTTAAAATGGTGGTTTCAAAGGGTCATCGAAGCGTTTGGAAATCCAACGGGGTGTTTTGATTTATGCTGGTTGGATGGGTAAAACCCCGAATCATTGAAAACCTATTTACCATGTCTTACCCAAATTAGCCTCTCAGTGAGCTCATGCCAATACTCACCATCCACGTTGTATTTGGCATTGTGGGCTTTGATGTCAGCTGCGACTTCATCTTTGAACTCCGAATCCACCCACTTAGCTGCAAGGGATGCAAGGATCACTAAGCGGTCATGTTTTTTCACCGTGACTTGGTACTGTTTGCCACTGTCCTGGGGCGCGGCATTCTGCAAAGCTTGCACCACTGGGCCATAGTCGGGGAAACCACACAGTTTCAAATGACCTGCCCGGGCATCATCATACACCCGGTTGGCCACACGTTGGGACAGGTGTTCCTCATTGGCCTTGTCCAAGATGGCATTGGCGCAAAGGACCCGCCTTCCCTCCGTTGTCTCCTGTTGGGAGAGCTTGAAGGGAAAGAGGGGAACTATATTACAGGCCAATCCATCTAATATGTGGGAAATTCAATTTAGATGTATCATTCTGTGCACCAGGAAATGTTATACATGCGTAGTCCCTGTCATTACGGCATGTCAAGATATATGTGAAAGAAACCGGAATAAAATTGCAAATGCATTACATTAATTGTCATTACCACACATCATATAGTAATGGATATGTGATTGTTTACCAGTGTGCCTCAAGTGCTGCAAGAGCCGGCCAACAGTCGTAGGCGTGGAGGTCCACCACGATTGCTGTGCTGACAGTCTCAGGAAGGAAAGCAGCCAGGGTCTTCCGTACGAAGTCACACCCACCAGCCACCTATCAAGGATCTGAGAACAAATCAAAAAAATCTGATGTTGTCGGGAAAATGGCATGGAATTAAACATTTGTATCAAATAAAAACTTGGAAACTACCAACTACCCGTCAGCACCCAGAGGTACCTGACGTAACTCTTGCGCATCAGTAAAAGCACGTCCTAGATGGGGTGCGGACGATGACCGTGCCTCAAGCTGATTTGGCAGGCTTGCTTCAACGATCTTTTTTTGAAGATTGAAAACATTAAAAACAAAAACATCATGGAGGAACAAGAGGGAACAAGGAGTTAGTAGGTTTGGTTTGATGCCCATTGGAAAACATGTTTTGACTAGGTACATCAGGCTTCCACATCTCAGCCCGGGATAACATGCAAACGTCCCTGATGATCGCGTGTCGCCAGCCGACGGAATTTTTGAGCAGGTTCGATTTCTCCTTGTGCACAATTGCCAGACCGTGGATGCAAGCGTCACGCTTGCCAAACACAGTTGCCTGGTACAATCAGGGGTAACACTGTTGGTGGTATATGTTTTAACCACCTTGGTTCATTCAATTTTTTGTTCTGATGTTAAACCTTTTGTTGTAACACCCAGCCTTGTCAAACACCCAGGTCAAATCCTTGACAACCAGGTTGCGACTCTTTGCAGATAGCGCCTTCCTTGTAAACTGGGCTCATGGTGTAAGAACAAGTCCATATAAACCAAACATAATAAATAAACCAAGCATAACCAATAAACCAAACATAACCAAACTTAACAAATTGGTGTGTCGAGGAGGTGAAACAAAAACATATTGTAACATTGCCGATGTTCTCCAGTTTGAATTTCATGTCCCGGATATCCGACTCCTCGACCGAGTCCTCATTGTCTGTCATGTCCTGGTCGTCCGGGTCCTCCTCTTTCATCTCTTCATCCTTTTCCAGCTTCTCCTTCTTCTCGGATTTCCTTCAAGTGTGATGGAAATGTTTGTTCAAAAATTGTGGATCACTGGGAACTTCTTATCACCACAAAATACCACAAAGACATGGAAGAGAGATATGTTAATACAACCCCAAAGACTTGTCCTTCCGTTGTCAGATGCCCGATTGCAATGGACGATCACGCCCAGCCCGTTGCGTTTGTAACATGAAAGGATGTTTGTCAAAGATGTGAGGAACCAGTCATATTTGGCCGCCGGCATCACACCGACCGTTGTCAAATTGGCCCATGCAATCACGCAGTGATCCTCCGCGCTTCGCACTTCCTTAGTGAAGCCAAGCGGAAAGAAAACATATGATGGTTGTGGGGAAAAAAAGTTGTGGGGTAAATCGAAAGAAGTTGAAGTGCCAGTTCAACTCATCACTTATCAACTTATCACTTATCACATTATGTTTTTTGCAAAGCAAGGTAAAGATAACAAACCAACATATTTGCTAGCCAAACAAAGGTCTAAAGTTCAGAAAAAAACGGATGGGCTGATGAAATCGAAGGTTCAGGGATGTCAGACAATGTTTGATGGATCCATCCAGAAATGGACGGCAAGATTGTCGATTCCGCCTCAATGGCTTTGCCGGGGAAAAACTCCAGGTTCTGCCGTACATAGTCGGCCACAAGATCCCAGGCTTTCGTGTGCATCTCCTGGCATTAAATACATTATTAGACATTTCATGCCCTCTAAGAATCTCTCAGACAAAGATACAACCTGGGCCATACAATGTTGATATTCTTGAGGGGGGTAAAGGTTACATACACCTTGGAAAAACATTTTCCAAAATTGATTGATTTGATAATTTTAGTCTTATCTACCTTTGGTGGAAACATGTGGAAACCATGCGGCTCCTCAAGCTGCCCCACCAATTTGCTTCGCCGCTTTGCATATTCCACCTCACTCCTTGGCTCGGGCAGGACAATTGGAGATGGGAATGGTGGACATCAAAGAGGCTAGCCGGGCCAGTCAAAACTGTGGGTTAAACATGATGGTCAAAGGAGATTATGGGTTATAGCAGGATATTAGCAACATTCTCATTGGTAAAACGATAAAACCGTAAAACCATGTAAAACCCATGGCGTCCCAAGTGTCGAGATCCGTTCAGACTCAAAATTGACTTGGTCTGACTGCAACATTTCACGCCAAACGTTGTAGGCAGCTTGGACGCTCTTTGCATGAGCATTTTTTGTTCGGTCTTGGGCGGCACTAATGAAGTCATCGACTGTTTCCCCACGGATCTGCAAAGGGCATCAAAGTTAGCACCAAACTACACCAACAGAAAAACTCTAGAATACATAACCGGGTTTCCCAACATTTATTCAACACATTTTTCCTATTCACCAGGAAGCCACTCACCCGGAATGGAAATTGGAAACCAGGATGGTCGCTCATAAGAACAGCAGTCACATAGTTGAGTAGGCACCCATGTTGAAAACCGCAACCGCCTGTTTATGTACTTGAACACTTTGATTCACTACAGTACGATGGCCTAGAGTGTACTTACCCACCTTCCAACATGTGCATGGGAAATCATGTTTAATACGTACCACGCAATCAAAATACTTTATACATGTATAGTTAATTATATATATATATATATATATGTATGTATGTATGTATGTATGTATGTATGTATGTATGTATACATATGATGGAACCAATCCAACTTGCTTGCATGAATTGATATACCCATTTTCATAATTGTATACTCAGACCTTCGCATATTAAGATTAGACATTCACGCATGCGCACATACAAATCCCAAACAAATGTACTCCATTTAGATAAGTGTGTATCTATGTATGAGTGTGTCAGATGTACAGCTTAACAACTAACCATTTTTTGACCCCTCCTCCAGTACGAAAGAGATGCGCTCCCAATCAAAGTCCTGTGCAGCACGCATCACCGTGGCCAGGTCTCCATCCAAGCTCCTTAGCAGTTGGCAAGGAAGTCGTCAGGGAAACCCAGTTTGGATTCCAAGCCCATCCGCAAAAACAATAAATCCAAAAAATATCAAAAAAGAATCACATTCAGGATCCTCTAATCAGCTTTGGGATTGTGACGGGTTTCTCGGAAATCCATTGATAGAACCCTAGGGTAAAGGATAAACAAATCAAACTCAGGGTTATCAAAAATAGGATGGCAGCATGATTCATTTCCACCAGAACAGCCAAATGGTGACGGGGTTTCCCAGGAACCAGTCACAACTTGAACCTTGGGATCGGGTTTCAGATGTGATTTGTTTTTTTGAACATTAGTGCCGGAGCCGGGATCCAGAAGTGTGACGGGTTTTCCGGAAAACCCTTGATGACATCAGCCCCTCCGCCGGGATTTCGTCAAATTGTTGGCGGGTTCCCCAAATAATTGACGGATCCATGAATTTTATGACGTATTTTTGGGCCCTACATGTGGGAACATTGCATTTAGGAATATGAGCATTGGGGATTCTCAATCAGGAGCAGCTACTGACTACCATGGCACTGCTGGTGTTTTAAAATGTGACCATATTTGAAATAAGAATCCCGCGCATGAACATCTCATGGTGTTTCTGCACCACTGGCTGGGGGAATGCGGACTCCAATTTGGGGAGGAGATAGTGCCATAGGCAACAGCAGTCGAATAGCAGCAGGTGCCCCTCTTCATCCAACTGAGCCATTTTCTGGCACAGGGTGGTAACATGACGACTGATTATTTAGTTTAAAAGCATACGGGTATTAACCAGTTAAAGATCACAAGGGTTTGAAGAGCTTGGAAAATAAAATGTTGATTGGTTCCCTTCCAAAACAGTCCTTGCTCTTGGTGGAGCTGTCCCGCCCAACGCGACGTTCGAAGTCCTGAAAGGGGTTAGTAAAGGGTGTGTGAACGCAGCATGCCAGAAACAGGTATCTTAAAGCAACCAACCCATGAATTAAACTAACCATTGTTGTGTGAGCACACAATGTCCTGAGTGACTCGGCTGATCCATGTATGGCATGTCGGAATGGTCGGAGTCAGGATTTCCCTGAACAACGGTTTGCCATTGTACTTTGAACTCTCTGATCTTGATGTTGATCCAGGGACATAAAAATCCATTTGGAGGATGTCAATCGGCAAGGCTGACAGGGTGGCGTCATGGAAAATAAGAGGATCAAATTAAAATGATGTTTACCTTGATCATCTCATCATAGTTACTATTATCATAGTGAAGCACACCAAAAAGAAAGAATGGTTTACCAGGATGCTTCCAACAAGGCTTCAAAGCACCATTAACATGATAAGCATGTATCAAGTTAATTCCTTCACCTTGATCTTGGCAATTAGATTCTGAATGAACATACCTGACATAAACAACAAAATAATTACATAGAAGACTGGCTGGTGGATTTTATTTTGGGAACCCAGCCTGACTGTGCATGTGGGAAAGAATCATAGTGCCGATGAATGGCTTGGTGAACAGCATCATCTGTACGCAGCCTCAAAACATGAGTGAAACCATCGTACAGCAGATAATTCCGCTGAACATCATTTAATTCCGTTGAACATCATTGAACTGAAAACTAAAAGTAAAAGTAAATCAATCGTATTTTGTTCCAGGAACATATTCATGACCAAATTCTTGGTAGGGGTGTCGATTTTGTGAGAACGTTTGGACACCATCTTGTTGTACTCCCCGACACACCTGCTAAGAACATCACGCAGGGCCTTTGACACGCCTGCCTTTGCTAGGCGCTTTTCGATGGCCACAGCTTCCTTCATAGCACCAAGAATGTCGATGGGGCTGGGAGCCTGCTTCTCAGCGGTCACATGCTGAACGCCTTAGCGATGGAAGATGATGACAGTTATGTTGTACCATGTTGTACCAGTGTGGGTGTTACAAACTATCAGGGGTTGTATTATTAAGTAAACGCCCAAAAACATGATGAATAATCCACCAAGATTCGAAGGGCATGCAAATAATGATGGGCAGGGTTTTCAAAGTGGGTGTAGGAGCACCGGACCCACCGAAAAGAAGCCAACATTGATTTGACTCCCGGAAGTGAAAGCTCTTCAGGTTTCAGCTCCTGGCTTGTACATACATACTTCCCACAAAAATCATTGTAGTCCACAAATATGAAATGGGTTATGCCTCCCCTGAAAGAGATTTAAAAAGAAAATATAAATAAATATATATATATATATATGATGTGCAATCTCAGCGTTTTTTGTTGGAATTAAATGATCAAAATTTGCAATCCCAATGCATGACCATGGGTCCAGATGGTGGCATATCATGGTGATCCCGACCATAATGAGGATTTTATTAAATCCGTCGCTGATGCCAACACTGTGTGGATGCACCACCCTGGACCCGTCAACCACCGGGAATTTGCACTGCACAGCTTCGGCTGATGAGCGGTACCCCCGCAGGAACTCCCGAAAATGTGCCGCCACTTGAACGTTCTGGGGATAATCTGGCAGGGCCAGGAGCACCGATTGGTATTGACCAATGCTACTGATGACAGGTTGAACTATGGAAACAGGAAGAACATTAATATTTTAAAATTCAATCTGATGATGTATGAAACGTGTTTGGGTTGCCTATGGTGGCTACTTGTTTTTCAACACCCCCACATCCAGACTTCGAAGTCCTACAGACATTGAAGCTCTTGAGTTCAAGCCAGAATTCTTCTAAGCTGTCATTGGGAACAGTCTGCAGCACCAGCCGTTGCTCCCCCTCATAGGCATCCGACACCAAGCCGTGAACCACCTGAAGGGTGGAATGTTAGGTTGTTTTAATATGCCAAACCAATGGCCATGTATTATCTTAACACCGCCACCCTTAACAAGCTGATAACTTGAAAGAAACACATACCAGGGTTGAGCCTGGGCCAAAGTAGTACGGTCTGTCTTGTTGACAAACTCTCCAAAATTTTCTTTCTCAATGACCTGAGCAAGTTCATCCTAAATTACACCAGGATAACCCAGCTACATGCACAAATTGAATAGAAACAACAAGGAAAATTCAGCCCCTGACAGAGTCAAAGTAGGCTGCAATCTTTTGCAGTACGGCTTCACTAGCCGGGTCGCCGGAGAACTCCGCCATTTTCAGGGCCCCAACAGAAAACCAGTTGAGCCGCTGATAAACAAAACGTGTTGAAACTCATTTGCTCCAGAACAGAAACATGTTGTCTTGCAACCTGTCTCACCTGTCTCTAAGTAAAGGCACAGCACCACTGTATCTTTTTTCACCCCAATGCCCCATGAAATGCCACCATCACGCAGCCCGATGGTGGAAAACCACCTTAAGTTTGTATGGCCTGGGAGGCACGGGTCGTTGCCCTAGCCGCAAACCACCCCCATTGTTAAAATTTGCTGGCCCTGACTCGATGAATTTCAGGGTACCACATGGTTCAATTGGCCTTGTCCCCTCAGCAAGTGACTTCAAGTACATCGCACCCCGGTTGAGGTGTGGAAAGTCCGACTGCATGTTTTGAGCTAGCTCTAAGAGGTCCTCACATCGTGATTCTTCCAATTCAGGGTGAAGCAACATCCGAGTGGAATTGATCCGGTTGAAGAAATTCTGGGTGGCATCCAGGAACGCTTGAGGGTAAACCAATATCGGTGGCTGAATCAAATGATCATCAGACATAGTTTGTTTGACCATGGCGAAGATGTCTCTGTTGTTGCCCTGTGATCTCAACCGTCTGGGGGCTCGGTCGTCCATTTCCAAGCCACCAGGCATCCCTCAGGGAAATTAAAATATTTAACATGACATGACCAAAAACCCTAAACCCGTTTTGACCAAAACAGGAAGCAGGTATCTAAACATTGACATATTTAGCAAACCCTTCCAAACCTTCCCGGGCCATAAAGCTGAAACTTTGCGGCACTGCCCATTGCTCCGGCCCATCCCGGTCACCTTTACGAAGTTTGTAGCAGTTTGTCAAAGTTGCGCCAGCTGGCATCAAAGCACACCAATTCCGGATCTTAGCCACAAGGGGACACCCAATTTGACTATACCAATGTTTGTTCTTTGTTCTTTCTTGGTTGGCCCTGCTGATTTCTAAGACAGCCTCCATGATCCTTTAAAACCATTATTTTAACAAGTGACCTGGAAAAATGTTTTTGGACCCCAAAAAGGTTACTTCAGGTCACTTGTTAAAATGATGGGTTTTAAGGATCACGGAGGCTTTTGGAAATCTAACGGTTGGCCCCACTTAAACCCGCTAAGAAGCTTGTGACACGTACTCGCAGTCAAACTCCATCCCGGATTTGGCAAAGAGAGGTCTCATCCGGTCAATCAAGGTCCTGGAAAGGAGGACAGGAAATAGTTAAGAACAGAAATGGGCCATTGAAGAAACAGAAAAACATATAATAAACTGGTAGGAAGAAAACAACTTTAAATAGACACTGTCGAAGTCCTTTGGACATCGCGTGGTGATTGCAAATCATTGCTGGAGTTAAGTGCAGATGTGACGACGCTGAAGACGCCGTCTCAGGGGCAGAAAGATTGATGATGGTTACTTCAATCGCATGTTCAAAACTGTTTACGGCCACACAAAGAGCGTTAAAACCAACCTTGCTGTTTCTTTTTGTGGTTGACCCCGAACTTGACATCTTTGTTTTTTGATACCCAGGCCTATGTCTTCGTGAGTGTGTCCCACCATCAAATGATGGTGGGACACACAAGTGAACCACCCCCCTTGGGAAAGAAGTGATGCCCATCTCCCTGTGTAGCTATTACGGACTTCTTTGACAGCGTTGTCGCCCTGTAGCCATAGCCTAGGCGATGAATCCCATAAACAGTCAATGACATAATGACAAGATTTTTGCAATTTGTTTCCAACCAACCTGTTTCCAAACAATAACCAATTAGCTAAATATTAGAGGGGTAGACCTAAGACTGTTTTAGGCTCCAAATACCCAACTACCCAACTATCCAAGAGACTCGGAGGGCAGAGAACGGTTCTGCCGCTGTGCAATCGCAAAGGCACGATCGATGGACTTCATTGCCTGGGCGCCAACACAGGCTGGTGAGCTGTGCTAATTGAGGAAGGGAAACATGACGGTGACCAGCGGCTGCAGCAAAGATACAACTTCGAGAACCCAGCTAGCTCCAGTGTGCATCCCCTCATCCGCCAAGTAGAGGTATACCCCAAAACCATGAACGATGCACCCAGTCAATGTCAAAGAAGTTCCTCATTCTTTTGGAAACAGCAGCCAAAGAGGATTGTAAACACATATATCTTAAACCAATTTATGTGAATGTACCTGTGTCTACATGTGGGTAGAGGTCCGCATTCCTGATTGATAAACCTGCCGTAATTGCAACACATGTGATCATGTATTAATAGGTAATACGGAGATAGGAATTTGCGTGTGAGAGTATTATGTGTGCATGAAGGTATGTATAGATTGCATGTCATCATTACTCTGATTTTTGACATGTGATTATGAAATCACATATGCCAGAAAACATTTTTTGGACACAGGGATCCGGATATATTGTACATGTTTTGATGGGTGGATTTGTTGGAAAAGAACAGCGGTCATATGCAGTCAATTTGCTATGCACTCTCTCATAGACCGGTTTTTTTGGAGTTCGCCCGAATGCCCACCTTGGCAATGTGACCTTACATTTGTCGTAGCTATCGATGATAACCACCAGCATGTCCCCAAAAGTCTTGGCCCGCTCCCGGGCTGTCCAGTACACCTGTCTGTCACTGAATGTCTGGAAGTAGTGAGTGAGGAGGCGATCACTCCATAGCGATTGTTCCTGCAAATCCTTAGAAAATCAAAAGGGACAGGGGACATATGAGTCCACCCGGACTATCAGGTTTATAGATCATGATTCAAAGATGATGCACATTCTGGTTGAAATGCAACAAAGTATCTTTGCTGTTTCTGATTCGCATCTTCAGGGAGCTACAAGTGATGCAGACTTGATGTTGGGTTTTTTTGTGGAACCGCAAGGCAGTTCTCCATCCATCACAAACTTGGAAGAAAGTCGACTTGCAGGCTGGTTCCGCACCATGGGCTCGGCAGTGTGCTTGGTACATCACATAAACGTTTGACCAGTTTCCATGCGGAAGTTCCCTTAAAGACAATCGCTGGGGGTCTTTGCTGAGGGTGATTTGAGCGAAGGGCCCTGTCAACCTGCAATCAATAAGCCGTTGCAACAACTCTTCCCTGAGGTCATCGTCCTCCTTGTAAACATTGGAATTGGCCATAATCCTCAGGATTTGTGAAGATGATTCAATTGAGATAAGAATGAGCAATCAAATCATTATACTATTTTTGGATTTGGTTGTGAAGGAACATATCCATGCTTTAAGATAATCCCCAATCCAACCCGAGGAACCCTGTCGGCATCGGCTCCGCTGCTGACCAGTACAGGTGCACAAGGAAGTTGGTGACGCTAGCTGATTTCAAAGCAGGTCTCGATGAAGGCCCTGAGCAGAGCGCGTGTAGCTGGCAAGCCAGATCTCAATGGATGATCAGCAATGGGAAACCTACCCAGGACTGCATTGATATTGAACTAATGGGTTCTAATCATCCCCAAAAACGATGCCACCATGCTTGAAATGATAGGTCATCATGAGTTAGGTCTTTTTGAGTCCGTTGCCACCAATGGGAAAGAATCAAAGTTGGGCGCCAAATCAGTTTTCATCATGGTAAGCTCGGTTTTCCAGGATCATGTACTTCAGTGATTCATATGGATTGAGTTATCTATGTAAAGGATTGCATTATTGATGTATACCAATGGTTTACTGTTGAGGCCTTTAGATTCATTTACCATGCACAGCATGAAGCCCTATTGTGTGAAAAACTTGTAGCCAAATGACCTCCACAACCACCAACAATGGTTCTGCCATCCCTTCCCTGGAAAGTCTTACGGCAGCGACCGATGCGGTGCTTCCCCACACCAAGACAGTGAACCCAAGCTTCACGGCATAGCGGGTATCCTTCACGGCATGGGAAAGCACCGCATCGGTCGCTATGATTTGAGAATATTTGAGACCAATGGGTGCTTATTTGAAATTTTGGGTTTCATGTATTTTTCAATGAACATTGATTGTCAAGAAGAAATATTTATTCACAAGGGTAATCTTCAAACCCCAGTCCTGCCATGTACCACCTTTTCCTTCTATGACCTCCGGCCTCATGCTGTATCGACCACAAAAGGCTATCTTGGGATTGCTTGGTGAGGGTCCAAAAGGCCACGCATAAGTGGTAGAGCACTTTGATGGGCATCTTGCACATGCAGTTGCACCGGGGTTCCAAAATTGCTGATTTCACCCGTGAAGCTGAGATCCCCTTCTTGGCATATTCAGTCAGATCCTTTTTGGATACACTTCCCATAGCATGTAACGACTGAAGTCTTTGCAAGGTCAAGTCAATGACAGCTTCCCCAGAATTTGAATCACTGTCGCTGTCATCCATTGATGTGCACGGAGACGATTCAGAGCTACTCGACGCTGCCCTTAGCGCCCGCGACTACAGAGTAGAACATGATCATATTAAGATATATATATATATATATAAATATGTATGTATGTATGCATGCATGCACGTATGTATGTGTGCATGTACATGTGCATGTGCATGTACATGTGCATGTCTGTATGTATGTATGTATGTATGTATGTATGTTCTGTACACGCATTCATAGCCAACAGTTTACATCCAAGTAACCGCTCTTCTACATCGGAGCTAGCTGAACTTGAACTTGAAGCATCATATCTCACCAGTTGGATATCGTCATCAGCATCAGCGTCCCAGCGGCGCAATGCCATGTGGCACAATGGATGGACAACCAAGAAATGATTGAGTTGAATGGTTACTATTAAAGTTGTGTGCATTTGTGTGCGCATTTCTGTGTAACATGCATTTGTTTGTTTGAACATATCTGTGTGTACTTGTATGTGTACACGCACATGGGTATGTGAATGTATGTGCATGCTTATGTGGTTGCATCTGTATTTACTACTGAGCTAGGCACCAAACACAAAGAGACTTTACAATATATGCTACAGGCTAAACAAGGGAAAATAATAATGACAAATCGTTGCAGGTGTGTGCCCTCGCTTAGGTCTGTCTGCATGTAACTGCACTACATACACACATAACAAAACATACGGACATATGTATGTACATATACACACACATACATACATACATACATAAAAACACACATACATGCACACATGAAAAAAAAACATTACCATAAAATTGTACCATACCATGACATGACATGAGACAACAAAACATAAGAAACACACATGCATAAACACACATACATACATTAAAGCATATGCGCACCTACAGTGTCGAATAATAACCCTTGTGGGGTGTTTTTCAATGACAAAGTCGCCCCCATGCATACATACATACATACATACAAACAAACAAATAATACATACATACATACATACAAACAATCAATCAACCAATCAAACAAGCAAACAAACAAACCAACAAACTTACACACATACATACAGACATACAAACAAACAAACATACATACATACACGCATGCATGCATGCATACATATACATACATATACATACATATACATACATCCAAACATACATACACGAATACTGAACAAAACAGAACAAAACAAAACACATTCTTAGATGTAAATACCCACACATACATGCAAACACCTATACATACATGCATACTTACAAACATACACACATACTTACAAATATAAAAACAAACATATGCACACCTACAGGGTCCAAAAAATACCCCTCTAGAGGTAATTTACATACCCATACAAACATTTACATACATACATATACATACAAATACATACATATACATACATATACATACATATACATATACATATACATACATACACATACATATACATACATATACATACATATACATACATATACATACATATACATACATATACATATACATATACATATACATATACATATACATATACATACATACATACATATACATACATACATACATATACATACATATACATACATATACATACATATACATACATATACATACATATACATACATATACATACATATACATACATATACATACATATACA
>Ga0126342_10005064_pt1 | contig 22807 bp, 24 predicted proteins | sample Cyp1metagenome_FD_92528 | JGI IMG/M metagenome (GOLD analysis project Ga0126342, IMG submission 92528) | Coral microbial communities from Lord Howe Island, Old Settlement Bay, Australia - Cyphastrea 1 metagenome | ecosystem: Host-associated > Invertebrates > Cnidaria > Coral ...
AGATAAATCCTATGCAGTATTGCCAGTATAAAGAGAGTTGCAGGTTACAGCTACATGTATCGAGACACCTTAACCCATTCCACCCTGCCTACATGCACAAGAAATGGTGCCGCAAAATCGACGCCAACCGTCAATGGCACGGGAGGCACACCACAGGGAGGGGAGGGGGAAGATCTCATATGGGGGCAGTATATGGGACCCATCCCATGGCAGGGGAGGGGGGGGTGGCAGGGCCTGGTGCATTATATGTGTGCGTGCTGGTGGGGATCAATTAAAAAAAAACGCACATGCAAGCGTAAAGTGGCAGATGTAAATATGCAGGTAGAAATCAGCTTCGCAAAGCACCTACAATTTCAAAAGGTTTTTCTCAATTTTCTCTGAGGGCTGCAGGCCAGCGTGGATTGATGTCCACGAAACGCAACCCTCTCGAACGAAATGTCGAAGTGAAGTTGCGGTATGGGTTTGAGCCGGGCCGACCCTTTCCCACGAAATGCGTCTCGATCCTCGAAAACTGCCGAAAATGCGGTTTTGCGTAGCCCCTCTGCGTTTCAATCGTCAAAGCTGCGGTGAAGTTAGGTTTTTTGTTTGCGTTTGGATGGTTTTGCCTAGATCCTCTTGCAATAAATGCGTTGCGGTCGTTGAAAAAAAACAAAGGTGAAATTGACACTTTATTTGCGCCCGCAAAACCCTTTGGCACAAAATGCGTCTAGATCATCAAGAGCTGTGGTGAAATTCTGGTTTTGCACCTGTTTGCTGAACTCTTCCGCGCGGAATTGGTGTCCGCCGTCGGATTTCATGTAAAAGTATGTCTGTGTAAAAATGTCCGTATGTAAAAGCTTCTCGTGTAAATGCCTCCTTTGTACAAGCACCTCTGTTTGTAACGGCATCTGTGCGCAAAGTTCCTCAGCGCAAAACTATCTCTGTGTGTGAAAGCATCTCCGTGCAAGAAGATCTCTGCGTAAAAGTATTTTTGTGTGAAAATATCTCTGTGTACAAGCATGCGCGTTGAAAGACATCCTTGTGAAAGAGCATGCGTGCGTGCATGTGTGAGACAGCACCTGTATCTAAAAAACATCACCGTGCAAAAGTATTTGTGTGTAAAAGACTTGTCAGTGTGTGTCAAAGTATGTCTGTGTAAAAGTACTTGCAGATAAAAGAATCTCTGCGCAAAAGAACTTGTATGTGACAGCACTGCGTAAACGTATTAGTGCGTACAAACGAGTGTGTGTAAAAGCATATCTGTTTAAAGCCACCTGTGTGTAAACGTGCCTGCGTCTAAAACTTTCTCTTTGCAAAACCGTCTCCGTGTAAAAGAATTTGCCTCCTCAAGCACCTGTGTGTAAAGACATCTGTGTTGAAAGGATCTCTGTGTAAGAGCACCTGCGTGTAGAAGCGTCCCTTTGTAAAATCATTTCTTTTTTCAAACCATCTCTGTGCGAAGGCCCTGTGTAAGAGCACTTGTGTGCAAAAGCATCTCCTTGCAAAAGCCTGACTTGCGTGTAAGCATACAGGTGAGGTTGGATGGCAGCCTCAGTCCAAAATGGCTTGAACCCTCCCGTAAATCGCGTGCCCAACCTCACCCATGCAAAAGTTCCTCTGCCTAGCAGCGTCCTAGTTCTAAAAGCGCCTGTGTGTAAAAGCACCTCTGTGTAAAAGTATCCGTGCAAAACACCTCTTTGTAAAAGTATCTGTGGATGGTCTGTGTTTCAAAAACACCTCTGTATAAATGTATTTGCGCGTTAAAAAAATCCGCGTAAGAGTGTTTGTGCAAAAGCTTCTCTGTGCAAAGGATACTCTGTGTCGAAAGACTTCCTGTGTAAAAGCACATGTGTGTAAACGTTCCTCTGTGTAAAAGCATTGCTATGTAAAGGCATCTGTGTGTATAAGCACCCGCGTGTCTGTGTGCAAAAGCTCCTTTGTGTAAAACCATCCCTGTGTAACAGCACCTGTGCGTAAAGGTAGCTGCGCGTAGAAGCATCCCCGAATAAAAGCATCTTTAAGTGCAAACGTCTGTGTGTAAAAGCATGTCTTTGTGAAAAACATCTCTCTGTAAAGGCACCCGTGTATAAAAGCATCCCTGTATATAAGCCATCCCTCTGTGTAAAAGCATCTGTGTGCAATATTTTGGTCATGCGGTGTTGGAATCTCTAAGCCACAAAATATTTGCGCAAAAATCCTCTGTTTTGCAGCAGCAGCGCGAAGCTAACATCTGCATAATTTGGAATCATATCTGTTATATCTGAAAGCTGCGTTGTAACTTTACAGCTTTCAGAATCAAAATACCTGTACACTGCAAAATGCTTGCAGCGTTCCGAAACCAAAAACTATAACTTGCACATACTAACATACTGGGGCAAAATGCATTCCATCGCATGGTGTCTGAATTATGTTGTAACTATCACTTGCAAACCGCACGGCACGCGCAGCATTTTGAAATTGACGCCTGAAAGTTGGATGCTACTTTGCAGCTTGCTGAAGCTCAAAGCTGCAAGCCGAACTGTATCTGCAACATGTTGGAATTATCATCTGCACATTGCACATACTGGCATGGTGTTTGCTGTAAAATCTATAAGCTGCACGGTGGTTACCACATTTTGAAACCGAAACCTGCAAATCGCGCGGAGCTTGCAGCTGTTTGAAAGTAACATGTGTACATTGGAAGGTGCACGCAACATCTTGGAGCTAGGCGGTTGTTTCTTGCTTCCTGTCGTCCTTCCTTCCTCGGAATTATTTCCTTCCTTCCTGTTTGTTTTTTATGCATTTTTCTTTTGAGACATCTGCGTGAGAGACGCTAGCGTACAGTAGCATGCAGACAGTACATCAACTCCTCTAGTGCGGTGAGCAGCCCACAGCCCTGGTTGCTGCGTGGCATCAGGAATTGTTCGGAATTTAGTTGTTTCAGTAGGAGCATCATGGCAAGTACGCTAACTAATTCCGAACATAGGTTAACATCCGTCCCGACCCCGGCCTCACCCAAGCCTGCAAAACGCAACCGAATTGACATCGTGATCATCATTATCATCCTCCTCCTCATCATCATCGTCCTCCTTCTCATCATCATCATCATCATCATCATCATCATCGTCATCATCCTCATCCTCATCCTCATCATCACCATAATCATCATCATCCATACCACCAACTCCATCACCATCACCATCATCATCACCGCCATCCTCCTTTTACCCTCATCATCCTCATCATCATCATCATCATCATCATGATCATCATTGCGTCGCCGTCATCATCATAATCAGCTATCATGATTGTCAGCATGACAACGGATAGAACCGTTACAATTACTTGAGGCATGGTGTGACCAACCCAGAAAACACCCTCAAGATTTGAGCAACACGCAGGGAAACGCCCCCGAGACACAACCAACCGACCACCCGCACAACCGCCTCGACACCACCAACATGACGCCACCAAACTACGACCAAGACACCGCGAACACCTTGCATCAGCATCGAAACTGCTGAGGCACCACCAAGGCAACACCGAGTTACCAGCGAGGCACCACCTGGACACCATGAAGGCACCACTGAGGCACCATCAAAAGAGCACAACGCCATGCAGACACCTTCCAGACGCCACCGAAAGACTACCAAGACATCACTGAGACATCACCAATACACCACCAAAACACCACAGTGACACCACGAAGACATCAAGATTGGCGTGCCAACCCTGATTGCCATCAAGGCAACCAAGTCATCACCAAGACATCACCAAGACATCACCAAGACACCAACTCCACAAACACCACCAAGACACTACTGAGACACCATCGAACCAGTAGGGAAAAACCAGCAAGAAAGCAGCAAGAAAGCAGCAAGAGACCAACAAGAGACCAGCAAGAAACCAGCAAGAGACCAACAAGAGACCAGCAAGAAACCAGCAAGAGACCAACAAGAGACCAGCAGCAACCAGCCAGAGACCACAGAGAGAGACTACCAAGACACGACCGAGACACAAACAAGACACCATAGAGACACCACGTACATACCACGTAGAAACCACCGAGACACCACCAAGACACCACCAAGGTACCAACGAGACACCACCGAGACACCACCGTCGAGACACCACAAAGATACCACCGAGACCCCTACCAGCCCACCACCGAGACACCACCGAGACACCACCGAGACACCACCAAGACACCGAGACACCACCACCGAGACCCCCTACCAGTCCACCACCGACACACCAGCGAGACACCACCAAGATACCACCGCGACACCACCGAGACACCACCACCGAGACCCCTACCAGCCCACCACCGAGACACCACCAAGATACCACCGAGACACTACCGAGACACCACCGAGACACCACCAAGATACCACGGAGACACCACCGAAACACCACCGAGACACCACCACGACACCAGCAAGACACGAGACCCCTACCAGTCCACCACCGAGACACCACCGAGACACCGAGACACCGTCCAGGCCGGCAGCCGTGAACCCGACGGCAACCGACCGCCTTTAGAGTTAACAACCCCAAGCTATCGCTAGTGGGGAAAAGCCTCTAAATCTTGGCAGAAGAACGGATTTGATCCTTTCATGACCTTTTCATACCTCGCCCTTGCTGTTGCAGGAGCGGGCGCGTTTCATTCCCTTTCTGGCCCGGATCATTTGGCAGCTTTAGCGCCACTTGCCTTGCGCACATCTGGACCTGGAAGAGCTTTTCGTCAAGGCAAAGATTCTTCTGGATTCAAAGTATTCAGAGTAAGTTCGTACTTGACCGTGTAAATGCAGAGTGGTTGAAATTGAGTGATTTTTTGTTTGGAAATTCCCTCAAGAAAAACGCGTGGACGAAGCTGCTGCATATGCTTTTCAATTTCGCCGTGTGCAGGTGCATTTTGGGGTTTTGGTCATGTCCTCGGTCAAGTGCTGATTGGGAGCCTAGCCTGCATTCGCATTTCGCTTTGTTGACGACTGGATGAGGATGCCATGGCTCATCAAGGAGTCATGCATGACTCACCCATGACTTATCCATGTTTCATGATGTCAGGACAAGCTTCTTGCTTCTCAGCCAGAGTCAGCTTCTGCAAAGCCTTGGGCATGCAAAGAATTTCGCGCAGTTGGCAGAGCAATTCGCTTCTGTGGCTGTCGGCATCATCCTCATGACAGGGTTGTGTTGTCGAGAGAGCGCTGATATGCACAGCACTTGACAGTATCTTTGGTTCCTCCCCCACACCGGGGTCTATTGTCGAGACTATCTTTTCTGCTTGGGATCGCTTTTGTCAGGTTAGAGTTATGTGCAAAATAGATTGAAAAATGTTACTTTCTTTGTGTTGTGTATTTGTTTTGTGTTTTGTTTCTCTAATCTAATCTACCTAATCTATCTTTCGATGTGTTTATCAATCAATCAATCAATCTATCTATCTATCTATCTATCTGTCTATCCATCTATCTATCTATCTATCTATCTATCGACCCATCTACCTATCCAACGAATCTCATCTATTTATTCATTTGTTTGTCTGTCTGTCTATCCATCTAAGCTAAGCTAATCTAATCCAATCCAACCTATCTGATCCGTCTAATCTATCTAATCTATCTAGCCGATCTTTTCTATCTGATCTATCTAAGCTGTGTGGCATTCAGCGTGGCATTCAGTCGGATTCACCCCTTGACCAAGTGCCTGGATTGCTGCCCCTGGTAGCCTAATCTTAGCTTCCGATTAATAAAACCATAATATAAAACCCCTCAAAAATATATAATGTTCGGGCTGAGCCTCATTCTTCTGTTGTATTCGTTTTCAATTGCGCCCCTTTACTTTTAGTATCTGGCATTGAAACAAGACAGAAGGAACAAATCCGGAGATCAATTTTGAAACAATATATATATAACATATATAATGGAAAAAAATGAGATCAGTCCTAAAACAAAATATAGGGACAAAAAAAATTGAAATCAGTCCTGAAACAATATATAGGGGGAAAGAAAAACCTTAGATCAGTCCTGAAACAATACATCGGGGAAAAAAAACTGAGATCAGTCCTGAAACGATGTGTAGGGACAAAAAAATCCTGAGCTCAGTCCTGAGAATCTTGAGATCAGTCCTGAAACAATACATAGGGTTGACGTTGCCTTTTGCCCGGATGTCAAAAAGCATTGTTGTGAATCTGTGCCAAATGGGGGTCTGAAACTGGTCTGAAACCGTTGAGAAGCCCCATCTGGGCCTCCGGGCACCAGGTTCTGCCCTGAAAATGGACAATTGCTTCTGTTCAGGGGCCACCGACCTTTTCATGGCAGAACTTGGTGCCCAAGTGGCAATCGGAGGCTCAGATGGGGCTTCTCGAGGGTTTCGGACCAGTTTCAGATCCCGTTTGGGCACAGAAACAAAATTCACAACAATCCTTTTTTGGCATCCGGGCAAAAGACAACGGCAAACCTATATATTGATTCAGGACTGATCTTAGGATTTTTCCCCTTATATATTGTTTCAGGACTGATTTCAAGATTTTTTGTTCCCCTATATATTGTTCAGGACTGATTTAATGATTTTTTTCCCCGATATATTGTTTCAGGACTGATCCCAGGTTTTTTCCCCTATATATTGTTCAGGACTGACCTCAGGATTTTTTCCTTTCTGTTTTGTTTCAGGACTGATCTCAGGATTTTTCCCCCCATATTTTGTTTTAGGACTGATCTCAGGATTTGTTTCATATATTGATTTAAAACTGATATTAGGATGGAACCTCCAAAAAACACCCAAAAACTTGAAGTTCCACCTTGGACCCAAACAGGTGTTGTGTGTATGTATGTCTGTATGTATGTATGTATGTTTGTATGCTTGTATGTTTGTATGTTTGTTATGTATGTATGTATGTATGTATGTACGTACGTATGTATGTATGTATGTGTGTATGTATGCATGCATGCATGCATGCATGTATGTGTGTATGTGTGTATGTGTGTATGTATGTATGTACGTACGTAGGTACGTACGTCCGTATGTATGTATGCATGTATGTAGGTATGTATGTATGTATGTATGTAATGTATGTACGTAATGCTTGTAATGCATGTAATGTATGTAATGTATGTAATGTATGTAGTCTATGTATGCATGTACGTATGTAATGTATGTAATGTGTGTAATGTATGCAATGGTATGTAGGTATGTATGTATGTATGTATGTAATGCTTGTAATGCATGTAATGTATGTAATGTATGTAACGTATGTATGTATGTATGTATGTATGTATGTACGTATGTAATGTATGTAATGTGTGGAATGTATGCACTGGTATGTAGGTATGTAGGTCTGTATGTATTTATGTATTTATGTATGTATGTATGAATGTATGGAATGTATGTGTGTATGTATGTATGTTTGTATGTTTGTATGTTATAATGTACGTATGCATGTATGTATGTATGTATGTGTGTATGTGTTTATGTATGTATGTGTGTATGTATGTGTGTGTATGTATGGCAAGGTATGGTATGGTATCGTATCGTGTGGTATGGTATGTATGTATGTATGGTTTGTATGTTGGTATGTATGGTATGTTTGGTGGTATGTATGGTATGTATGTTGTTATGTATGTTGTTATGTATGGTATGTATTCAATGTATGAAATGTATGGTATGTATGTAATGCATGTAATGTATGTGAAGTATGGAATGTATGTGCAGTATGGAATGTATGCAATGTAAGTAATGCCATGTATGTAATGTATGTAATGTATGTAATGTTTGTATTGTAATGTTTGTAGGGTAATGTATGTATTGTAAGGTATGCAGTGTAATGTTTGTATTTTAATGTATGTATTGTAATGTATGTATTGTAATGTATTTATTGTAATGTACGTATTGTAATGTATGTTTTGTAATGCGTGTATTGTAATGTATGCATTGCAATGGATGCATTGTAATGTATGCATTGTAATGTATGCATTGCAATGTATGCATTGCAATGTATGCATTGTAATGTATGCATTGTAATGTATGCATTGTAATGGATGTATTGTAATGTATGCATTGTAATGTTGCATTTCGGTTTTTTTGCATTGCAATGTATGCAATGTAATGTATGTATTGTAATGTTTGCATTGTGATGTATGCATTGCAATGTATGCATTGCAATGTATGCATTGTAATGTATGCATCGTAAAATATGCATTGTGATGTATGCATTGTAATGTATGCATTGTAATGTTTGCATTGTAATGTATGCATTGTAATGTTTGCATTGTAATGTATGTATTGTAATGTATGTGTTGTAATGTATGTATTGTAATGTATGTATTGTAACGTATGTATTGTTATGAGTGTATTGTAAGGTATGTATTGTAATGTTTGTATTGTAATGTATGTATTGTAATGTATGTATTGTGATGTATGTATTGTAATGTAGGTATTGTAATGTATGTACTGTTATGTGTGTATTGTAATGTCTGTATTGTAATGTATGTATTGTAATGTATGTATTGTAATGTATGTATTATAATGTATGTATTGTAATGTATTTATTGTAATGTATGTTTTGTAATGGAAATGTAATGGTAATGTAGTGTTCATGTAATGTTATGTAATGCTGTGTAATGTTTTGTATTGTTATGTATTGTTCTGTGTTGTTTTGTATTGTTTTGTATTGGTATACATTGTGTACTGTTTTGTATTGCCATGTACTGCTTTGTACTGTTAGGTACTGTTTCGTATTGTTTTGTTTGTATGTATAAATGTATGCATGCATGTATGCATGTATTTATGTATGTTATGTATGTTATGTATGTTTTGTTTGTTATGTATGTTTTGTTTGTTATGTATGTTATGTATGTTATGGTATGGTACGGTTGTTATGTATGTTATGTATGTTGTGTATGTAATTTTTGCTATGTATGTTATGTATGTTTTGTTTGTTATGTACGTTATGTGAAATATGTATGTTATGTATGTGATGTATGTAATGGATGTAATGTATGTACTGTATGTAATGTATGTAATGTATATAATGCATGTAATGCATGTAATGTAATGTTTGTATGCTCTGTATGTTATGTATGTTATGTATATGCTGTATGTTTTGCATAATTTGTATGTCATGTATGTAGTGTATGCAATGTATGTAATGCAATGTAATGTAATGTAATGCAATGTAATGTAATCTAATGTAATGTAATTGAATGTAACGTACTGAAATGCAATGTATATAATGTAGTGTAATGTAATGTAATGTAGTGTAGTGTCATGTATGTAATGTGTTGTAGTGTAATGCAATCTAATCTAATCTAATGTATTGTGTTGTAATGTGATGTAATAAAGTGTAATGTAATGTAATGTAGTGTAGTGTAATGTAATGTATGTAATGTGTGTAATGTTATGTAATGTAATCTAATGTAACGTAATGTAATGGAATGGAATGTAATGTAATGTATGTAATGCATGTAATGGAATGTAATGTAATGGAATGTAATGTGTGTAATGTAATGTAATCTAATCGAATGTAATGGCATGTAATGGAGTGTAATGTAATGGAATTTAATGTATGTAATGTGATGTAATGTATTGTAATGTAATTTAATGTAATCTAATGTAATATAATGTAATGTTATGTTATGTTATGTAATGTATGCAATGTATGTCATGGAATGTAATGTAATGTAATGGAACGTAATGTAATGTATGCAATGCGTGTAATGTAATGTAATGTAATGTAATGCAACCTAATCTTATCTAATGTAATCTAATCTAACGTAATGGAACGTAATGTAATGTATGTAATGCGTGTAATGTAATGTAATATAATGCAACCTAATCTTATCTAATGTAATCTTGGAGTGTAATGTAATGGGATGTAATGTAATGTAATGGGATGTAATGGTTGTAAGTGTAATGAAATGTAATGTATTGTAATGTAATCTAATCTAATCTAATGTAATGTATGTTTTGTAATGTAATGTAATGTATGTAATGTAGTGTAATGTAGTGTAGTGTAATGTAATGTAACACAATGTAATGTAATGTAATGAATGTAATGTATGTAATGTATGTAATGTAATGTAATGTGTGCAATGTATTGTATTGTATGTAACGTATGTAATGCTTGTAATGTATATAATGTATGTAATGTATGTATTGTATGTAATGTATGTACGTATGTGATGTATGTAATGTATGTAATGTTTGCAATGGTATGTATGTATGTTTGTATGTTTGTATGTTTGTAATGTATGCAATGGTATGTCTGGATTTTTTTATATATGTATGTATGTATGTATGTATGTATGTATATATGTATGTATGTATGTATGTATGTATGTAATGTATGTAATGTATGTATGTATGTATGTATGTATCTTTTTGTATGTATGTATGTATGTATGTATGTAATGAATGTATGTATGTATGTATGTATGTGTGTGTTTATGTATGTATGTATGAATGAATGAATGAATGAATGAATGAATGAATGTAATGTAGTGTAATGTAATGTAATGTAATGTATGTAATGTAATGTAACGTAACGTAATGTAATGTATGTATGTATGTATGTATCTATGTGTGTGTAGTGTATGTATGTGTGTGTATGTATGGTAAGGTATGGTGTGGTATCGTGTGGTGTGGTATGGTATGTATGTATGTATGTAAGGTATGTTTGCTGTTTTGTATGGTATGTTTGTTGGTATGTATGGTATGTAAGGCATGTATGTTTGTATGTATGGTATGTATGCTGGTATGTATGGTATGTATGTAATTTATGACATGTATGGTATGTATGTAATGTATGTAAAGTATGTAATGTATTTAATCTGAGTAGTGTATGCAATGTATGCCATGTATGTAATGTTTGTATTTTAATGTATGTATTGTAATGTATTTATTGAAATGTGTGCTTGTATTGGATTGCATGTATTTCATGTATGTATTGTAATGTTTGTATTGTAATGTATGTATTGTTATGTATGTATTGCACTGTGTGTATTGTAATGTGTGTATTGTAATGTATGTATTGTACTGTGTGTATTGTAATGTGTGTATTGTAATGTATGTATTGTAATGTATGTATTGTAACGTATGCATTGCAGTGTATGCATTGTAATGTACGCATTGTAATGTATGCATTGTAATGTATTCAATGTAATGTATGCATTGTAATGAATGCATTGTAATGTATGCATTGTAATGTTTGCATTGTAATGTTTGCATTGTAATGTTTGCATTGTAATGTACGCATTTCAATGTATGCATTGCAATGTATGCATTGTAATGTATGCAATGTAACTTATGCATTGCAATGTATGCATTGTAATGTATGCATTGTAATGTATGCGTTGTAATGTTTGCATTGTAATGTATGTTTTGTAATGTATGTATTGTAATGTGTGTATTGTAATGTCTGTATTGTAATGTATGTCTTGGAATGTATGTATTTCAATGTTTGTATTGTAATGTATATATTGTAATGGAAATGTAATCGTAATGTAGTGGTAATGTAGTGGTAATGTAATGGTAATGCAATGTTCATGTAATGTGCATGTAATGTTGTGTAATGTTTTGTATTGTTATGTATTGTTCTGTGTTGTTATGTATTGTCTTGTATTGGTATACATTGGTATGTACTGTTATGTATTGTTATGTGCTGTTATGTATTGCCATGTACTGTTTTGTACTGTTAGGTACTGTTTTCTATTTTTGTTTGTATGTATGTATGTATGCATGTATTAATGTATGTTATGTATGTTGTGTGTGTTGTGTATGGTATGTATGTAATGTATGCTATGTATGTTATGCTTGTTTTGTTTGTTATGTATGTAATGTATGTACTGTATGTTGTGTTTGCAATGTATGTAATAAATGTCATGTATGTAAAGTATGTAATGTATGTGATGTATGTAATGGTTTGTATGCTGTGTATGTTTTGTATGTGCTGTATGTTACGTATGTAATGTATGTAATGTATGTAATGCAATGTAATGTAATGTAATGTAATGTAATATAATGTAATGTAATGTAATGTATGTACTGTAATGTCATGTAATGTAGTGGTATGTATTGGAGTGGTATGTAATGGAGTGTAATGCAATGAAATGTAAAGTATGTACTGTATGTAATGTGTTGTAATGTTATGTAATCTAATCTAATCTAATCTAATCTAATGTATCGTGTTGTAATGTAATGTAATAATGTGTAATGTAATGATGTAATGTAATGTAATGTAATGTATGTAACGTTTGTAGCGTGTGTAATGCACTGCAATGTATGTCATGTATGTAATGTATGTATTGTAATGTAGGTATTGTAATGTACATATTATGTATGTACGTATGTATGTACGTATGTGTGTACGTATGTATGTATGTATGTACGTATGTATGTACTTATGTATGTACGTATGTACGTATGTATGTGCGTATGTATGTGCGTATATACGTATGTACGTATGTTATGTGTGTACGTATGTATGTATGTATGTAGGTACGTATGTATGTATGTATGTATGTGGGATGTATTAATGTATGTATGTATGTATGTATGTGTGTATGTATGTAATGTAATGTAATGTAATGTAATGTAATGATGTATGTAATGTAATGTAAGTATGTATGTATGCATGCATGCATGTATGTATGTATGTATGTATATATGTATGTATGTATGTATGTATGTATTGTAATGTATTGTAATGTATGTAATGTAATGCAATGAAATGTAATGTAATGTAATTTTAATGTAATGTAATGTAATGTATGTATGCATGTGTGTGTATGTATTTATGTATGTATGTCTGTATGTATGTATTGTATGTATGTATGTATGTATGTATGCATGTATGTATGTATGTATTTATGTATGTATGTATGTATGTAATTTATGTTTGTCTGTTTGTTTGTCTGTTTGTTTGTCTGTCTGTCTGTATTTATGTATGTATCTATGTAGGTTTGGTATGTAGGCGCTTTTGCTTCGGTTGAATTGGATCCTCATTTCAGCATATCTAATTACGAATCCAATGATGCCGAATTACCTCCGGAATGGAACCGAATCAAAAGATGTGACCCAATCGATGTATGTATGTATGTACGTATGCATGTATGTATGTATGCATGTATGGATGTATGTATGTACGTATTTTTTGGTGGGAAAAGCTCCTGTATGATTGGCTCTCCCTTCCCCCCTGGTCACAGTTGAAGGCTCAGATGGGGCTTGTAATGCATTTACCAGTTTCAGACCCCCAGAAGGGACAAATTTGGTATGTAGGTATGCAGGTATGCAGGTATGTATGTATGTATGCATGCATGCATGTATGTATGTATGTATCTGTGTATCTATGTATCTCTGTATCTATGTTTCTATGTATCTATGTATCTATGTATCTATGTAATGTAGGTTTGGTATGTAGGCGTTTTTAATTCGGGTGAATTGGAACCGCAATTCGGCATATCTAAGTACGATTCCAATACTACCGAATTACGTCCGGAATGGAACAGAATCAAAAGATGTGACCCAATCAATGTATGCATGTATGTATGTAAGTTTTTGTTGGAAAATTTCCTGTATGATTGGCTCTCCCTTTTCCCTGGTCACAGTTGAAGGCTCAGATGGGGTTTGCAATGTATGTATGTTTGTGTATATCTATATATATATATGTATATTTGTGTATATTATATACAAATATATTTGTGTATATATTTTTTTATATATGTATATATGTGTATGTATATGTTTATATATGTGTATGTTTTGTGTGTAATGTATATGTTTGTATATTTGTGTATGTGTGGAATGTATATGTATATATGTAAATATGTGTATGTATATGTATGTATATGTATGTATGTGTCTGTGTATGTATATATATATATATGTGTGAAAACAAATTAATTGCGGGGAAGCTTTACATTATTGCGGGGGGGTGCACCCCCCTTATTCATCCGAAAGTACGATTATTTTGATTGCTGGATCGGATCCTTTTTGTACAAAGCAGACAGTAAGCGCCAGGATCATTGGTGGAATGGGTTTGAAGGAGTCCAGAGAATCTTGGCACGCGCAATTTCCGTCAGAGCCTGGCAGCGGCCATGCAGTGTGCAAAAGGGTAAAGTCAGACAAGCCATGCAGTAATAGCCGCAAGAACAGAGTATTCTTGTCAAGAAAACTTACAAAAATATAGATTGCACTATAAATAATGATGAACGCATGCAGGGCAATGCAAAGTGCCTAACATCCAAGCTGAAACCTTTCGAGGCCAAAGCCGAAGTGACATCACACAACGCTAGGACTGGGAAGAAGAAGAAGAAGTCTGTCAAGCTTCTCCATGTCAGTGTTTTCGGTGGAAGACTTTTGGTACCGGCATGCTGTCCGGCATGTATCTAGGCGGCACATCCAAGAATAAAAGGCACCTGGTTTTTTTTGAATCTCTCAAGCTGTAAGTCCCGCGCCGGCGCGGTTTGCTTCATGGTTTGAACCATGCGGCTGTCTTGCGCGCCGCTTGACCTAGCGCCATCTGATACAGTGCAATTTTGTTCTTGCAGGATTTTGTCCCGATTTCTCCCTGTTGAGGCACCCTGACTCACTTCTGCTGTGCTTGCCGGCACTGACGATGCCAACAAAGGTTGTAACCTCAGCAGAATCATTTTCACGAGAGATGAGCTGCTAAGGCGTGACGTCTGTACAGGAACACCTATCAAAGGTTATTAGTTAAGTTTGAATTGACACAAGATACATCAAACCATGTGAATAAATACATGAAAACAACACTTTCTCTAGCCTTGAACTTGCTTGGCTTAGATGGCTGGACTTATCTTCCTGACTTCGTTTGGAGCTGGTTCCATGCTGGCCATGGGTGGCTTCACAGCGGCTTTGCGAGCGGCTTGCAAATCCCTAGGCTCTATGGGGCATTCCATGCACTTCAAACCAGTTTTCATCTCGAGAAGCGCGTGTTATATAATTATTTTGTTGTTTTGTGTCCTGGAAGGGATTAGAAACTCTAACTCGGGGTTTGCTTGACCTTGTTTACTTTCTTGGCTTCCTGCGGTAAGAACATGCCTGACCCGGGAAGGTCAACAAGCTGTACGGCGCACCTCCATTGTAGCATCTCTTCTGGCGTTGCTGTTGGGAGCAACAATTTGTGCAACAAGTCTGACTGTTCTCTAAGGCTCCAAGGCCATCAAATCGATGTACTTGAAGCTGACTCAATCAACAAAGCCGGATCAAGATGATTCCGACAGTTCCATATTCGACTCATGTCGATTCCATTGATTAGCTGGAAGCTGTGCATCACTTAGTGTTGGAATGAGCGAAGTTTCCTCATATTCCCATATGTAGATGATAGCTAATAACAGAATGGGTAGGAAGACGCAGCAGCTTTTCAATTGAGCTGATCGGAGCCAAAAACGCAAGGGAGGCAGAGGAAATCAGAGGAAATCTAGTTCCCTCCGCGATCCAAAGTGGTCAAACTGTTTTGGGCTGGGCTCCTGCCACAGGTCTTCTTGCCAGAGAAGACCGGGGCGAAGAAATTGTAATAGATTTGTAAAAGCACGCTACGTGGCCATGCGCGGGATCTTCCAGAAACCAGGATTGCCGAAAGACGAGGCCTTTGCTTGTTTATGAGTTTTCGATTGCTTGTATGATTGTATTTGCAGGCCACCTGAACTGGCTCGCACCAAAGTTTTGTGCTCATTTGTGCCCGCCTGACATTGTTGTACAGCTGGTTGCTATGCGCGATGCCTTGGAAGCAAGCCACCAGTTGGTCACCAGTTTGTGCTCGGCGCCACAAAAAGTACACATGTTGGAGCGGTCGTGTGAGTGTGTGTGTGTGCGCGTGTGAGATTTCCAATCCCGCATCTCCAATCAGATACAAGGAATCCATGACAACATATGGTTTGTGGGTATGGGTTTGTTTACGTGTGCTGGTGTTTTCGCAGTAGCGCGTTTGTACCTTGTTTATTTTTTTCGTTTGTTCGGCCAAGCAGAGCTATGACTGACTACCACAATTTGTGCAGCCTTAGATGTCTCGGCCGGAAATCCACAATGATAATCCTGATATAAGATTTGTATTGTCATGGGACCAGCGCTTCAGACAGAAGGGGCTGTTGACGTTGCATTTTCAAGGCTTGTGCGATGGTACAAGCATGGGTTCTTCAGCTGGACGAATGCGCCAAGGTGGGCACTGGGTGCAAAAAATACCGGTTATATAATATATTATTTTTGCCCGTGAAGGGAATCTGATAGTCCGGTAAGCCATGACATAGCACGGACTTGCTTTTTTTGTTTTGTTCTCTGCGGTGGGTCCCACTTGTCAACACTCCAGCCCAGGTGCGACCATTGTCATTCAACAAACACTAAAATCATTGGCGGTGCCAAGCCCACTCCAGAGGAGACTATGGATCTCCCAAGATGCTTTTGGGTTTCCGCAGCTTCATTTTGAACCTTTGGCAGCTTTAGCGTTTTTTGCTTGTCCGTTCCTAGCATGGCTGCGCCTGGCTTTGCATGGCTACAGGAGGAGTACTTCCTCGCCCATCAAGTTGAAGTAGCGCAATGCTCCTCTTGTGGTCAACAGACGCGTTTTCCACGAGCCTTGGGGGCAAAAAACACAAGAAGCATTGGTGCTGTATTTGCTTTACGTGCTGCATGACTTCGAGACGCTTCCCTCCGTGTTGCCTTGAGGCTACAACGATCCAGCCAAATTGTTGGAGACTCGCACTGGCCGGTGTGGTGAATGGGCCAACTGCTTCACTCTCATTTGTCGCTCTCTCGGCTTCTTGGTGGTTCACTGGTGCGGGAGGGCTTCCGATCATGCCATGAAATATTGTTGGAATCGAGTTTGACATGAAAGATGCGCAAGATAATTAGAGCTGCAGTTCCGGCCATTGTGAGGGGATAATTCTCTTTGAAGTTTGCTGGCTGTTTGCGCAGCAGGCTACGAGGCCCGTCATGTTCACGATTGGACCGACCACGTTTGCACTGAAATCTTCTCCGATTCCGCACAGCGATGGATTCATGTGGATTCCTGCGAAGCTGCTGTCGACTCGCCTTTGATGTATGAGAGTCTTGGTTTAAAAAAAGCAGGCCGCCAACAGCAGCAGCGTGTAGAATTACCGAAACAAGCAACAGCAAGGACCATACTGGATCCATGGCTTAATTCCACCATTGCTCTTTTGGGGGCGGCGCCCGTACTCACGTCAAGCATAGAATTTTCGCAACTTCTCACGTTACCACAACCTGCCATGGTACAACATGACACACAAATGATACCCGAATTGGGCGGGGCGGGAGTTTCATAGATGGGAACTGGCTATAGCGACAGAGGCTATAGGCGGAAGCCCTGTCATGTCGTCACTGTCAACTTGATTGAGAAAAAAGTGATAAGCGTTGAGCGAGCAGGATGATATGACATGAGCGAAGGCATGCATGAAATTCAATGAAACCAAATGGAATGAGATGGAATGAAAAGAAATGAGGCGCATGAAATGATAACAACACGGAAATGAAGGAATCCAACGGGATACATGAAAAAATGACGTAAGACGCAAAAGGAAGCCACAGCAAATGAGACGAGATGAGATGAACTGAATTGAGATAAAATGAAAGAAAACGAAGTTACATGAAACAAAATAAGAGACAATAAAGGAAACGCAAGCCAAAAGAACAGAAACGCAAGGAAATACTGGATGACATGAAACGAAATGACATGACATGAACGGGAAGGAAATGAAATGAATGAGATGAGATGAGATGAAATGAAATGAAAGGAAGAGGGAAAAGAAAAGGGAAAGAAAGAAATTGAAGGAAACGAATTGAAAGGAACTTAGCAAAATGAGATGACATGAAATGAAACGAAATGAATGAATGAATGAACGAGCGAACGAACGAATCAAATTACATCAAATGAAGTCAAATGAATGAAACGAATGAGATGAATGAAATGAATGAGATGAATGAAATGAAGCGAAATGAAACGAAATGAAATGAAATCAAACGAAATCAAATGAAATCAAATGAAATCAAATGAAATCAAATGAAATGAATTGAAATGAATGACATGAAATGAAATGAAGCGAAATGAAATCAAATCAAACAAAATCAAATGAAATTAAATGAAATCAAATGAAATGGAATTGAAATGAATGAATGACATGAATGAATGACATGAAATGAATGACATGAATGGATGACATGAATTCGTGAAATGAATGAAATGAGATGTAATGCAATGAAATGAATGAATGAATGAATGAATGAATGGATAAGTGAAACGAAATGAAACGAAGTGAAATGAAATGAAACTGGATTGACTTGACATGAAGTGCATGTAGGGCGCGCTTTAATTACGAAATTGATTCTCTACGGACGAAAGAAGTATTTTAATGTTTTTTAAATCATGCAAAATCTATAGGAAACCCTTTGTCTTGGGCTATCTTGAACTTCAAACACCATGGTTTCCGTCGATACTCGATGATGCAGCCACTGCAAACATTGCCGGAATTATTTTTGCGCCTTGCTTTCATATGTTTGGTTTCAAGTGTCTTTTCCGCAAGTAGAGTCCGATTTCTTTCGCAATTAGGAGCGTTTTTCGCAAATCAATTAGTTAACCAAGTTTTTCCGCAATGCAAACGTACTCTGGCGTGCATGATTGAAATGACGTGACATGAAATGAAATAAAAGGAAAGAACAGAAACGAAATGCAACGCAATGACATGAAATGAAATGAACGACATGAGATGAAATGAAATGAAAAATAAAACGGCTGGAAATGAAATGAAAGGAAGGGAAATGAGCAATGCAAGACATGAATGAATGAAAGAAAAGGCAAGGAAAGGAACATGCAGATGGAAACAGATGTGGCGCGACATGAAACCACAACGAACTGAAGGCAAATGAAATGGGAAGAAAACTATATAAACTGATTTGAAATGACAATGAAAAAGAACGAAAATAAAATGAAAAGAAAAGAAATTAAACGAATTTGCGTGAGTTCAATCACTGACTGGCGCTGACATGACTACAACTGACTTGAACTCGAGTAGGCTGAACTGAAGTGTTGACTTGCATTGATGGCTTGAATGAATTACAAAAAACGCGTTGCAGTCCCAAAGGTCGCTTCGTATTTATGGCCAAAACAACCCCGTTGCCGGTTGCCTGCTGGCCGCGCAAACGCGCACGCACCCACGCCCCTTGCTCTGATTGTCAGTGTGCACGCCATGTGCTTGTGAACATGCAAATGCATATGTGCTTTCGTGCCAGAATTTTGGTTTAATCCAAAATTTGAAAAGAATTGAAAACCGGCCACCCCCTCCTGAAATTTGGGGATGAGGGTCTTTCCAGTTTGGGCTTTTGTGGTGGCTACAGACAGTGGTGAGGCAGATTTTGTGTCGGACAGCTGCCCAACCATCACTGTAAAGCTGTGATCAGGGACTTCCGCGAGGGAATGCGCTTGGAAAGCGGTATGTTACGTCCGCACGGTGCCTGAAACATGTCAAGGGACCACGCGAAGGATTGACCGAATGATTGGAGTGACCGGTAGATGAATGAAGGAATCAGAGAAAGAATTGTCAAATTTAGTGAATCAAAAAGTGCCGGGCAAGGCATGCTGATGTATTCCGACTTCATTTTCAGCTGCTGGTGATCTACTGTCCGTCCTACTGAATTACTATCTCTTTCTCCTTTCGGTCATTTCTATCTGCTGACTCGGAGTGTGATCTAATGTTTTCATACCTGCTGATTCCACCTGGTGCTGCTGCCTATGTGGTTGACACAGCCGCCCCAATGCGATTTGCAACCAAGCATTGCCCAACACTATAGAACTTTGCTGCAACCCCGCAACCCGCCACAAGCACCAAATACAGGGAATACAACATGTGGCGCTCCCACTTTCACTTTGCCAGATCTGCAACAAGCAGAATGTTCCCGCAGCCGCTCCAATGCGATCAGCAGCCAAACATTGCCCAAGACGATGTAGCTCGGATGCAACCCTGGCAAACCCCTACACAGCGCGAGTTTTTCGAGATAAGCCGATCAAATACGCAAGCGCAACATCAACAACCCTTGCAGCAATCTGCCACAAGCACTACATAGTAAAAAATACAGAACTTGGCGCTCGCAATACCCGTTTACTGTACCAGATGTGCAATAACAACAACCTTCCCACGGCCACTCCAATGTGATCTGCAACCCATGCATTGCCCAACGCAACAGACCTAGGTTGCAAACCCGACAAACCCATATGGCGGACAGCTGAAGCTTAGAATGCGTGACAGCTTTTATATTTTGCGGGTTAGAGTTAGAATGCCGAAAGGAAGCCGCTGAGCGATGAACTTAGAGTGCACAACCAGTGACGCATCCAAAGCCTAAGCTTCAATCCAACTAATTACCCCAAAAGCCCGGTAAATGTTCATCCAAAACGTCTCTTGGGGATGATTTTCACGCAGCAATTTGGACTTTGACGCCTGGTAGTAGATTTCCCGCGCGTGAAGTTTGCTTCTCCCCCAAGAAGAACCCCCGACACGCCTCAGCGTCAGCACGCATCCAAGACAAAAGAGGGAAAGACCACCGAGGAAACAGAGCAGTCTGATTTGTCGCGGCATCTTTTTTGCCAGCAAAATCATGCAACGCAGCTGTTCCTTTTATCGAAGCCGCTGATGTGTTGTCAGAGATTCGTCGGGCTTCCAGGACAGGATGGGGCAAGAAGCTGACGTATTGCATTGGCTTTGCTCGGGACCATGTTGTGGATGTGACGAGAAGATACACCAAGAAGTTTGAGAAGGCGTGGGACACGCAAGGCATGTTCACAAAGCGAACCATCAGAATCAGCTGTGTACTTGCATCCTTGTACACCTGAACATTCCACATGGCATTCGTTGCAGGAACTGCTTCCGCGTCGAACGGCGTGTAAAGAAGAGGTTTGTCGTTCAGTGGTTCAGATGTCCTTGCTGCACGCCACGCACATTCTGTTGCTCACGACAAGGATTAGATTTTACCGAAGGAAGTTCAGAAGTCAAACTTCCGACATGGACAGACGCAGCAACAGTTGCGAGAACAGTCCGAGAAGCGAAAGAGTCAGAGAAGAGAGGGTCAGTGGAAAGAAGATCCGACAAGAGAAAGAGTCAGAGAAAGAAATAAGATCAAAGCGCGCGAGAAGGTAGAAAAGTCCCAAAACACTGTCTTTTTCCAATGTTTTGTGGCTCCGGAGGGTCGAGCAGTATAGGCTTGCTAACACGGCAAGTGCAGAGCTATCTGGTCGGATGGGGGATCATAAAACGCACGCGGCTGTGGCGCGAAGAAAATTTCAAAGTCAAAACGGAGCACTCTTGGAAGTGCTGCGGCGCGAAGCACATGCCGAAGACAAAATGCCAAGAACATCACATGTTCAGAGCACTTTCGGACGTTGGGTCTTCATGTTTCGTGGCAGGCGCAATGGATTGTGTACCTTGCCAAAAGTGAACAAAACCTGGGGGTCTCGTGGCAGTTGCGCGATGGCACGCTTCTTGGGAGAATGTCAATGGGGGTACGTTCACCAGAGATGTTAGGACTGTTAGGAGGTCAGGGCGTTGATTTCCAGGATTCCAAAGGGGTTGCACTTCGGAGCGTCCGATCTTCAGGTTTGCGAAGGTCATTTTGCGTGGCAGGTGCAGCACTTTCACTTTTTCGTGGCAGGCGCGGTACTTTAGACAGATGGGGCATAAAAATCGCAAGACGCATGGGCACGAGGCCGTCAGCTCTGCACTCAGCGTTCCAGTTTTGAAGGAAGTCTCGCAGAATTGCTTCGTTTTCGACGTTGCCAATTCGAAAATTGAGAAAGCCTCGCAGAATTTCTTCGTTTTGGGGCTCAGAACTTCTCTTTTTGAGGAAGTCTTGCAGAAATGCTTCCTTTTGGACTTGTCAACTTCCGCTTTTGAAGCGGGCCGCGCATAACTGCTTCCCTCCAGATAGAAAGATAGATAGAAAGATTCATAGATAGTTACCGAAAGAGATAGAGAGAGAGAGAGAGAAGGAGGGAGATGGAGATCGAGATGGAGATAGAGAGAGCAAGAAAGAGGAAAAAGAGAAAGAGAGAAAGAGAGAGAGAGAGAGCGCGAGGGAGAGATAGAGCAAGAGCGCGATAGAAAGAGATAGAGAGAGATAGCGGGAGATATAGAGAGAGATAGAGAGGGATAGAGAGAGATAGAGAGGGAGGGAGTGAGAGTAATAGAGCACCAGGAAGGAGACAGAGAGAGAGAGAGAGATATATATATATATAGAGCCAGAGAAAAAATCGATACAGAGCTTGGAAGAGATTGACAGAGATAAATGGACAGAGAACTAGATAGTTGGATAGATAGATTAGATAGATAAGATAGATACATAGGTAGATTAGATTAGTTTAGATTAGACTAGATAGATTAGATAGATGAGATAGATATGATAGATTCAAAAGATAGATGGAAGGAAGGACGGACGGATGGATAGATAGGTAGGTAGATAAATAGATAGCCAGATAGGTAGATAGATAGATAGACAGATAGACAGAGAGAGAGAGAAAGAGATAGAGAGAGAGAGAGATAGATAGATAGATAGGTAGATAGATAGATAGATAGGTGGGTGGGTAGGTAGGTAGGTAGGCAGGTAGATACATGGATAGATAGATCGATAGAAAGAAAGATAGATACATAGATAGATAGCTTGATAGTAGCATCGATAGATTGATAGGTCGACAGATGGAGCGATCCATAGATCGATAGATAAGATACATACATACATACATACATACATACAGACATACAGACATACAGACATACAGACATACAGACATACAGACATACAGACATACAGACATACAGACATACAGACATACAGACATACAGACATA
>Ga0126342_10005065_pt1 | contig 22806 bp, 25 predicted proteins | sample Cyp1metagenome_FD_92528 | JGI IMG/M metagenome (GOLD analysis project Ga0126342, IMG submission 92528) | Coral microbial communities from Lord Howe Island, Old Settlement Bay, Australia - Cyphastrea 1 metagenome | ecosystem: Host-associated > Invertebrates > Cnidaria > Coral ...
CAGCGCAAAATGCTGTAAATTACAACACTTTGTGCGCATAGGCATAGGCCAACATAGCCTCAAGATGGGCCAACATAGCCCCAAGCTGGGCCAACATAGCCCCAAGATAGGCCGCCGACCCTCTGCATGTCATGTTCGCAAGTTCAGATGACATCCCCCTCTCTCTTTCCCTCCCCCGACCCCTACCGGCGTCGCCGGTGTGCGAAGCTCTACAATATACATATCCTTTGCTGAAGCTGGTGCGCGAAAAAATGTCCCTGCTGATGTTTTTCGGTATTTGCGGGATCGCTGATTGGCTTGTGAGTTGAGTTTCGAACGCAGGGCTCGGGAGTTGAGTTTCGAATGAAAAGCTAGCTTTGAGGTTGACAGAGGGGCGGTTTCCAGTGGTGACCTTCGCTCTGCTACTGGGCCTTGTTGCAGATGCGGTATCCATGCACTGATGGATTAGCCGCCTGGTGCCACGGTTTCTTGCTGCTGCGTGCGCAGGCGAGCTTTGCTTGCGCAAAACCTGTTGGCGTCTGTTTCGTCGTAGTGACCCAGAGTGATGTTGCATCATTCACTTGTCGCATCGTAGAAGGTGAGTGTATTATACTGTCCGGTTATTCATCCGTCAGGTGCTTCGAGCTTTACGACTTCACTATCGCGCAGCTGTTGCAGGGTAAAAAAGTGCGTAGCTGTCTATGACTTCACTTCTCCGCAACATGTTAAAACTGCATTCGGGTTCGTGGCTTCTATCAGGTTTTTTTCTGTTTAGCATCAGAGTACTGCATCAGTACTGGCCGCCCTGGCCTTCTCACACGCCGATATGCTGCTGTTGAAGCTGAGGATCTCAGCTGACGGCGATCAGACTCGGACATTTCGGACATACGACACATAACTGTGACATTTCATGACATGACCGACATTTTACCTTTTGAGGCTCAAACGGACTCTATAAGGCTCTTGAAATCTCTTGAACATGAAACTATATGAAAGTGACCATGAAAGGAGATGGTGGTTCGAGGCTCTCACATCCGGCGAGGGCCATGCCAAGCCTGTAAGGGAAACAGCTGCTATTCAGACTGACACGTTTTGCAATACAGTTCAAGACAACAAGTGCATCACACCTGATTCTGAAGAGTTGGCAAAGCCATCACTGAACTCCTGCGATTCAAAGCAAAAGTTCAAGACTCGCAAACTCCACTTCCGAATGCGAACGTGCCACCAACTGCATATATGACGCCTTTGTATGCCTTTGCATGCCTTTGCATGCCGCTGCATGCCTTTGCAACATCTGCCTATTTGCAATTTGGAGCCATTGTGCGCCGATTCTCTGATTCTGCTTTCCTGATTGGCCATGACGGAGAGAAGCTGCACGGCCTGTGCGACACAACGGCACTGAATGGCTCTGAGTTCGCTGCAGCTGCAGTGCGTCGATGTTGTGCGTCAGATGGAGATTCTGAGATTCTGTTTATGCACTCATCTTGTTCAAGTCACTGGACAAAATTCCCCTTGCCATTCAACTACACGAAGGGATCCACAGCAAGCGAGGAAATTCAGGGTAGAGGTCAAATCAAGACAAATCAAACGTGTGCTCGAGATGTGCTCTGTTTTTTGCAGGAATCTTCGAGACTCCATGAATCTGCCCGGGCAGTCACCACTAAACACGAGAATATAATGAACAAACCTGGAATAGGATCATCCATGGAACTAGGCATACAGCGAACAAACCATGGGGATATAGCTCAACAAATTTGAAGAGGCGTGTTCCCTGCCATGTTCAGTCGTTGTTTTATCACCATGCTTGGGGTTGAGCTGAACGTTGACTCAGTGAGCTCATGCTTGGCCTACATGTCTGATGTGTTCGATCTTCCTGGGTGCTCTAGTTCCTGTTTGAAAGACTTTCTCATTTGGATCTTGAGGGGCAATGGAAGAAATCATTCGAACAAGCAAACGAACGATGTTGCTTCAATGTGGTTGACAGTCTTCACATGTACCAAACGCCTTGAAACTTTCGCGACACAACTTTATCTGCCGAGGTTGCTTGGGATAATCTTCTGACAGTAATGCTAATAGATGCTAATAGCCATGAAATGCAACAATATACAACAATATACAACAAACTGATAAAAACCTTCTAGCTTACAGGAGCTCTAGGCATTTGCTACTTATGCTGTGAATACTTTATGATACTTTATGATATCCTATGAATGTCAACGTAGATGTGTGAGACCATTTGAGACATAGGACTGGTTGGCTATTAGGTTTGACAGCATCGCTTTGAAGAAAAATGATCATAAAAACAGGAAAACAGGATTCAGAACCCAGCGGTGTTAGAACCCAGCGGTGTCAGAAAGTGCCTTTGTTTTGTTTTTCTTATTTTTTCTTGTTTTTTCTTGTTTTTGGTGTATTTTTTTTGTTATTTGTTCTATTTTTCTTTTTTTCTTGTTCTTTGTTGCATGTTTTTTGTTTTTTGTTGTATTTGCTTATTTTTCTTGTTCTTTGTTGTATGTTTCTTCTTTTTCTTGTTTTTTCTTGTTCTTTGTTGAATTTTTCTTGTTTTGTCTTTTTATCTCGAGATACTGCTGCAAGTCTGGAGATCCCGGCAGAAGTATCGTGTTTCCGCCGGCCCGACGTCTCGTCTTTCCGCTTAAAACTTATGAGCACTTGCTCGGAGCACTTTTGGAAGTTGAGATGTTCGACTTCTGTCAAATCTCGACTCTTCCCACGATACCTCAAGACCTTTGGGCAAATCTCGGGATCTTCCAACCGTTCTCTTCGAATCGTTACACTTCTTTGATTTTTTAACGTCCTCTCTGTCATTTCACTTTTGTCGTAAACTCTCCAAAACATTTTAGTCCAAGGCTAAGAAAAAAAATACGAAGCTAAGCCAACATAAGCCAACCACAATACATGGCTAAGATAGAATTTTGACAAAGCGAAGCCAAACCGCAGTCCAAGGCTAAGGACTTTTGCTGCAGGTACGTGGCTAATACAGTTTCAGTATGTTTCAGTACGTGGCTAAAAATATCTCCCCAATCCTTCTGCCACTCAGAAGCTCGTTCGCATCCCTTAAGAGTTGCATTGCAACCTGCAGTCGCTTGGCCACCCCTACTTGGCCACTTTGTGACTGCTTCACTCATCTACTGATCTACTGATCTACTCTGAATCTACTCGGAATCTACCCTGAATCTACCCTAAACTTACTCTATCTCGTATCATTTCGTCTTCCCTACACGCAAAAGGGCCCAAGCAAAACCAAAAGCACATGGAAGCACAGCCTGCTGAAACAAACATCAAAAGCATCTGCAAGGTCAAAATGGTCAAATGCTTGCCATCTCGATCAGCTAATTTCTTCTCGGTTTCGAACCCTGTAGCAGGAAGACAGACGCTCCAGTTGTGGGTCCTTCTGTATCAAAGAGGTTGAAAGAGCACAAGTAGCGCAAGTCGCACAAGTCGCACAGTAGCTACAGACAGCTACTGCAGAACCGATCATCGGTTGCTATTATCTTTGAGATGCTGAGCCCGCAAGAGCTCAGGGGACAAAAAACAACACTGCCTTCACTGGCCTTCACCCTTGCAAAGCCGTTCGAAAGCCCTTGACTCCTTGGACTGGACGCATGGAAAGCACGCTCTCTCGGCTTTGCTCGTCCAACCTTGCTTGCACTCGAAGCAACCAACGACCAACTTCCCAGACTTCCCAGGAATCGAGATCCAAACAACAAAACACCTTGATCTCTGTCACAATCTCCTTGATCTCCTTTCTGCTTGTGCCCTTCCCATCCTGCATTGTTGGACTGTCTAAGGTCTGTCCAAATTTCCATACATCAAAAACTCCGGCCTGGCACATACGGCATATTGGCTACAGTAGCTGCCACTCGCAGCCTCAACTCCTCGGCAAGGAGAAATAACCACAGTGAAAGTAGACTAAGTAGACTAAGTAGACTAAGTAGACTGAGTAGACTAAGTAGACTAAGTCTGAAGAGCATTGAAGCGCGGAAACAGCGGTGGAGGACTGCAGGTTGATCGATGAATCTCCATGATGTCTTGTTAAGATCCACTTGTCTGTCTGCGCTTGGCTGCGCTTGGCAGAAAGTATGTCGGCACGACAAAAAAATTAGACTTCTGAATTTCTGAATGCACCTCCAACAGTGACAAGCTTCTCTGCCATTGCGAGGAGCCTCGGCACGTGTGACCCGTGTGCATCAATCCAGTGGCATCCTTGAAACAAAAGATACAGCATGAAAAAAAGCATGAAAAAAAGCATGATACAGCTTCAAAATGCTTCAAAATGCTTCAAATCTTTCAAGAGCCTAACGACCACAGCCAACAATGGTCGCATTGTAGCTGATCGTTGATCGTTGTCTATTTGACCTGGAGAACATTCCGAGCATTAGTTTCAGAAGACTCCCGTGCTAGTGAGGGGACCCGGCGCATTTCATCGGACGTCATCTACAAATCAGTACTACGAAGCTAAAGTGCTTATGTCACGGCTTGAGGGCTTCACTGAAATCGAGAGAGATGATTTTGGATCGTGGCCTGCACTGAAGGAGCATTGCTTTTTTGATATCACATTTTTTGTACATTCTTGTATGATATTTTACAGCTTCTGAGCAGACAAGCGCCTTGTCCAAAAGAGCCACCGCGGCCTCCCACTGTATATTGTTGGTGCAGGCGGTGATGGTCGCATTGAGGCCTCATGATGTGCAAATACTCAGGTGACCGGTGGCAATCAGAAAGTCGTCCAGTCTGCCTTGATCTGAAGGTCAGAGATGTCAGAGTCTTCGTTTCGAATCTGCCAAGGCTTCCTATTGCGTTTGGGATTCTGACTGATGAGGTCTGAACAAGCGCTGCCTGGTAATTTTGTTTGTTTGAAAGCAAAAAGCATTGCGTAGAGCATCGTCGACCACTACGAGCAAGTGCAAATAGAAACATTTTCTTCTTCTTGAGGTCTGTGCTACTATCCATGGTCGCAAAAAGATGGATGGCCTCCTGCACATTGTTTTCGGAAGCTCAATAATTACGGAGCTCAAATCGTGCTCTCAGAAAGGGTGTAGCATCTCAGCTTTGAAGTGGCTAAGAGTTGGTAAGTGCTGGCAAGGAAGATTCTACTTTTGCTTTCGTGTTCTAGCCATGCTCCTTCCAGAGTCCAGCACGTTCGAGCACCCGAATTGTAGCCTCAGTGAAACGACGAACTGGCATCAAGGTTGGTTCACTCGTCAGAAAGTTAGAAGCCCAGGAATCTCCAACAGCAAAGATGATAAGAAAGTGTTACAGCAGCCAGTGAACACCATCCCAGGCACCGAAACCCCCACACCGGAGCTCACGCTGGAATCTCCGGAACAACCCGGAACCACCCCGCAATCTCAACCAAAATCCAAAGTCTCCAGAATCATCTGGAACCATCCCGGAACCCACAGCGGAACCCACACCGGAACCAGCACACCAAAACCTCTGGAACCACCACGCCGGAACCACCACGCGGAACGTCCTGAACCAGACTGGAACGCGCACTGGAATCTCCAGAACCGCCACGTCAACCTCTGGAACCAGAAACCTTACCGGGACCTCCACAACCTCCAGGAACCTCCCAGAACCTCCTAAAACCAGCCCGGAACCCGCAGCGGAAACCGCACTGACTGAGCATTTATCCGGCCTGAAACGCCTAAGCCAACGCTCTTGGGGAAATAATGAGCTCCTCGTGTTCTCTTTGGCATTGTGCAGCTTTCCAAAAATGAATCGCTTCCAATAGATCCTTTGGCATGGATTTTGGATGTGATTTACCAAACAAAAAAATCCAAAGGCTCCCGAGTCAGCAACGTTGAAGATAGCAGCCTTTGGCTCTATTCTGCAGCTTGGCATCGCCTGGACTCGAATGTACTTTGTGGACTCTGCCGTCGGGCCTTTGGCATGTAGACTTTGTAATTGCCTTTGTCATGTCTTTTGACAAATGAAGATGTCAGCCTGCAGCAAAGCCAAAGCACATTCCCATGGACCTGCTGTCTGAGTTGGGGCACCAGTTGAAAAGAGTGCAGGAATGTGCAAGAGTCCAACACAAGCACAGCAGTGCCCTGGTGCACTTCGATATCTTCATCTTGCCACTGTCATTTCTTCAAGTCTTCGCTTTTTTGCAATTCTGCGATCTCCCCTTCTCCTTTTGAATTCCTTGTCGGTCTGGCCTTTGGGACCATTTTCACTTCCCCCAATAGCCTCAACCACTTATTAAATTGACAAGAGCAAAATCGGACAACGACTAAGGAACACGCATGAATGCTTGCTCCAAAGGTGACATGATCAGGTTTGGGACCTTCGCAAGAACATAACGCAAGTGTTTGAATGTAAGAGCGGCTCAAATCTGCACCTTGATCAAGAAGTTCCTGCAGCAACACGATGCCAGCCTGCCGCCATCTTCAGTTGTCCGTCAGTCATCGAATGCACACTCTGATGCATCGCACTCTGATGCATGTTTACAAGGGCCGCTTGGTGGTATTGAAGCGAGTTGGCAATTCTACTCTAGAAAAGGAGATCTTGACTTGGATGTTCAGACTGGATCAAAGAGATCACACGGAACTTGCCGCATACCCTCATGAACAAAGCAAAGCGGTTTGCTGCGGAAGAAGACTGCTGCTGTAGGAATGTAAAACTGGAAATTGAAGCAGCAGAATGTAGCTGGCACCATCACACAATAATCAGCTAGGAAAGGAAGGAAAACGAAAAGCATGCAAGCCTGCCACGCTGTGCCGAAGCGACAAGCACCTATTGTAGCATTGTAGCAACAAAGCAAAGAGCTGCTTGCCCAAAGTTTCTTCTGCGGCAGGTTGTTGTTTGCCTCCAAACATTGCATGCTCGTGATGCTGCAAAACCCGTGCTTGTATAAGACGTATGAGATGCAATACGGCAATAGCACATTGTATACCCGTTAATCTGAGTGCCTCTCCTTTAGTGAAATTTGGGCATCTGGTGGAGTTCTCGTAGCTATGTTTGCTCAGGACAGCTACGTGACCTCTTTCTGCGCTCGATTCAGTTCCAGGATAGCATCTTCCTGACAGCTTCTGAAGGCACCGGGACGAGCAGGCACGAGTATAAAGCACCACACCACATCACACCACAAATACTTTGCATGACTTTGCAACTTTGCAACATCTCTTGAATTCGTGCAAAAAATAGCATTGGGCTCAGTGGCTGTGCCTAGTTGTACTTTCTGAGATTAAGCATTGAGTTCATGAGTTCAAGAGTTCATGAGTTCAAGAGCTGGGGCCGCTAGGGTCAGAGAGCCCTGTCTGAAACTCGGCCGAGTTTCCCAATGCTGAGATCGTCCCAGGGACACCAAGATCTTTGGCCTTACCAGAGATCGGCAGGCACAGTTACCACAGTTACCACAGTACTGCAATCCCATAGATTTCACTTGTCAAGCCCTGTCAAGCCCTGTCAAGCCCTGTCAAGCCCTGTCAAGCTACCACCTTCTGCCAAATGATCCAAATTGAAAGTGGAATCCAGTGGAATCCAGGGCTGACACAAAGCACGAAGCGATGTCTCGTATCGGACCGCCATGGATCCATCCTTTCCACCATGAGGGTCATGAGGAAATACAGTTGCCTTTCTAGCCAAATGTTCTACCCCTGGCATTGCACGATGGACACAATTGTAGCTCCCAGCTTCTGACTAAAGCTTGCGGCATGCTTAGACAACAATGATCGTACGTGATCGTACGTGATCGTACGTGATCGTACGTGATCGTACGTGATCGTGCACTCTGTAGATCTAGTTGAGAAAGTAGTGGCGGGCCTACTTCAATGTATAATGATGTATAATGTAATATAATGTAATGTGTCTTACAAAGGTAAGCGGTCCAGTGCAGCTTTGTGCTCGACAGCCGAAAAGCAGGCCCCAGATAGCCCAGAGGAAAATTCTAGACGCCAACACTGTGCACCGAGGCAAAAGTATCAGCAATGTGATTCAAAAATGCACAGTGCATTCATTGCTGATCTCAATTTTTTGATCTGCATCTGGCATCTGGCATCTGGCAGCACCTCAAACAGACTCTCTAGGCATCGAAGGCAGTGAACTTCAAAACGGCAGTCCATAGAAGTCCACTAAAGAGCTCAATGTTGCGTCGCCTTCAGAAGATATCATCTTGTCGGTACTTTTGGAAAGCGTTCGGTAGTTCGAAATGGTTCCTGGGAACATGATACTCCAGCAGAACATGTGATCATTATCTGTCTGGCCAAGTAGTGTTTCTTTCTTCCTGCTTTCTTCACACCAAAGGTCAAATTGCCAAAGCCTTCCAAAATTTGAGTTCCTCAAAATAGAATCAGCTAACAGCCAACACACAATGCCATCTCTGTTTGGAACAATCCAATTCAATTCAATTCAAGCGTCTCCGCCAATGGAAAATTCTCCTCCACAGAACAGCTCCACATGAGTGTCAAAATCACCCTGCTGGAATTTGCAAACGGTGCTGGGGTTGGAGGTCGAACATGCCACAATTCATTCTTTAATTATGAGTGGAAAACAATCCTCTCTGGTCCTCCGAAGGCACTATGTAGAGATCTGCAGGAATGATCCGAAACCTGTGGAAACAAGCAAGTGTGAAGCCAACAATGTTCCAGCCACCGACAACTGCAAGACTTCTACCTCACTCATTGCCTCATTGCATGACAGCCGTCCAAACCAAACAGTGAATGCTTCTTTGAATAAAATCAAAGCTTCGAGAAGATTCGAGCACATTTGTGCGCGCATGCACTACTCCCTATGGAGGCGGCGAACCCAACACATAGACTTTTTCGCTCTACACATTGAAATTCAAAACTATTCAATTCAATTTCAATTTTCCTTATTCTCCTTGCATTCTGGCAGCGATCTGTGCATGTGCAGGGGTCTTGATGCCTTTCGGACGGCCAGAAAGTTGCAGTTGCTCAGTTGCTCTCTTCACTTTCTCTTGTCGTGTTTCTTCCAACATCTTGGGACGCTAGAATGCAAACTCTTCCCCCAGGAAAAAAAACTGAAACTGTCCGTTGCATAGGGCCCCACCTTCGTGATTGCAAATTCGTGCTGTGTCTTCCTTTCTCTTTGCTTCACAACAAGCTCGACGTAGCGCTGCTGCACGTCGTCCTGTGTGGTGTCAATAAAGTCAGTGGTCAGGTCATGATTGTCAAGTGACACTATGCCTCTGCTTCACCCATCTTTCAGTCCCTAGTCCTCCCTTCTCTGCATTTCCCACGAAATGTAGAGCCTGGAATCTAGGCTTGGAGTTGCTCAAAAGGAGGAAGCCATGATGCAGTGTATGCAGTGTGCGCAGTGTGCTCTTTACAATTTGTTTCGTCAAGAGTCCATGGATCTCCAAAGTTGACATCGTAGCCCCCTTCTTCTCCTGGCCTCAGCATGTACAGTCAGGATCTTTTAAACTGAAATTCCATCGCTTCCTCAGATCTTCGCAATTGCCCCAATCTGCATGGGGACAACAAGTCAACTTAATTCCTTGATTGATGCTTCTCTACTCTCGCTCTCTCTCTCTCTCTCACTAGACCTTGACGGGTTCCAAGATCTGCGTGCCAAGGGCATTGCTTGACCAATTCAAGAAGCCGCTGGTCATCTTGAGGAGTCCATGGTTTTCCTTCAAATGCCTTAAACGGTCCAAGAAGGAAGTTGCCTCTCTTGATCAAAGATATCAAAGCAAAGGCTCGTCTGACTTGACAGCTCCCCAAGACTGTGATCAGACACCAAAGATCCGTTGAATCTTTCTTTGAAGATATCTGCAGATACTCGTGGCCACAGACCTCGGAAACTGCCAGGGCCATCTTCCGGAATGGACTGTCCCGACTCTGGAACTAAGCGACGGACCATGATTGAAAAGAGTAATGTATTTGTCCAGCTTGCGTCTTTGTTCCGCTGTGATGTCCTTGAAAGAAAAACATGGGAAGAGACCTCCAAGTCCCAGAGCCGCTAGGGGCACGGCTGGAATTCGCATAATGTCACGAGGAGACATTGAAATGAAATCCTTCCAGTGCCTCAGGAGGATAGTGACACTGAATCTGTCTGGAATAGACAGATAATATTGAATAATGACACAATGTATTCACAATGTGACATATCCATCACTTGCACACTTCGGTTGCGTGTCTAAGATCCTTTCTCAAAGAGGTTGGCAACATCTTCTGCTCCATCCCCAAATTTCATGTGCTCCAAAAAGTTCTGGATTGTCCAGCCTTGCGTCAAGGTACTAAAGCTCTTTTGAGACAAAACCCCATATGGCACCAACTTCCCAAGGGTCAAAATCCCCTCATATTCTCTCAGCATTTCGCTGGGTGCACAGTTGAAAGAATGCTGCTGACCCCAAAAGGCTTTCAAGTAGAAGTTGATGACTTGACAGTGTCCTGAATACTGTCTAATGCTCTCTGCACACAGATGCACATCGCACAGCCCTTGTCATACAAATGTTGTCTTCATTCTACAAGGTCACATGGCATGATGAAGGTGGGGCCGACAAGGAGCTCCCATCTGTTTTGCTTAATGGAACACGAGGTGGGAACGTGTATCACTTGCTCTTCATTTTTTGCAACAGGTCCTCGTCAGTCTGTTTCCTTAGCTAGGACTTTCCAACTCGCCTTCAGGTGGGGGAAGAGCATATTCCCGGCGGACCTAGGGCAGAAACATGCAACAAGAGATGCAACAGGAAAAATCCAGCTGAATGTGAGACATGTATGGCAGCAACGCGCCTCTCTAAGTTCTGCTTCAGAAAGGCTTTCCTTCTTCTCTTTGAGCCTTGGATCACTTTCTTGGGGCACTTGAACGTACACCGGAGAATATCTAAGGTTCCCGGCGCTTTTCGAAAAGCCTGGGCAACAAATAGGAAAGCTGGATCTTTGTAAGCAAGAGTAAACTATGCATAATCATGCGGAGCTTTCGGATACACACAACCAGTGGCCTTGAAGTCAAAAAAGCGGGGAGCAAAACCAATATGCTTCGGCACTTCATCACCTGGCGAAATCTTAAATACATGTAAATTCATTTAAATTCCATGGAAACTTCGAAACTTCACTCCTTAAAACTTGGACACGTCAGTCGCCAGAAATCGGAAGCTGGGAGTGCTGAAGAAGCGCCGGCCAGTAACCCATCCTCGAGATAACTGCAAAGCTAGACATGATGGAGTTGATTGAATCATTACATTATTGGGTTGGCTGCAATCTATCCAACAGTTTTGCAATGTTGAGTAACGCACCTCTTTGTGAAGGGATTCTTGAACACCTTCGATGTAGAAAATTGTGTCACAAGCATCATCCGTCAAGTATGCTCCTGTGATCACTCATCATCCGGAAGTTCTGAATTCCTTCTGTTTGGACTGTGTGTTCGTTAGCTTTGAAGAGTGGGATGTACATGTGGTGAAGTGAGACTTTGCCTTGGCATGCCTTGGCTATCTAGAGCTTTCAAGACATGACTGACAATTGACAAACACATCCAAATCCACATGCACACAGCTCATGTGGGCCTGTCAATGTGTCTCAGCGATCTCAAATTCGCGGCCATGGACAACCGGTTTCAGCTTTCCCGTTGATCCAGGACGGGAAATCCATGGAAATCCACTACAATGTCTAGGAATGTGCTGCACATGTAGCTCCAATAAAGCCCTGAGATAGACAATACCTGTCAAGCCTTCGCTCCCCAAAGCTCTCATTGATAACATATTGTTTGGATTTGTTTGGTATGAACCCATGCGGTATATGACTATTATATATTATTATGTTATGAGTTATGGATCGAGATAAATGTGAAAAAATAAACCATAAAGAGATGGCATTCGCACCTTAACCAGACCGCTATCAATATCACATGCATCTCATAGTGAGCACTAGCATGTACCTTGGAGTGTTGGGAGTCCACCCAGAGCCAAAGCAGGAGGGAGGTTGCAAGATTGACTTCATGCTGACCTCGCGCGGAAGCCTTGCTGGTGTCCAGAACGGTCCAGTTTGTGTCGCACATTTTTGCATGCCATCTGCGTTTGCAGAGCTTGCTTTGTGAGACATCTGGACTTTGACACTAAGATGCTGAGATTTGGACTCACTCACAGCCCGAAGATCGGCGAGTGCTCGGAGCAGGGCTGAGCAGTGCTGCCTGACGGCATTCCATCACAGCACACAACAGCACAAATGCTTTAAAAAAAAACATGACAAAGGATGCTCGTGACAAAGGATGCTCGTGACAAAGGATGCTTTGTTGATATGTCCGGGAAATGTTCTGGAATTTCAAAGCCTACGAATTGAAAATGCGAAGAACTCAGATTGCATTTCCGGTGCTCAGCTTTGTAACTGTTTGTCCGAGAGTCTTCTTCACAGCAAACTGTTTGGAAGTTTGACATATATAATATTTCATAATTCATAATTCACTGAAAATCTGTGCATTCGGAACAGCGCTGAGTCTACATGAAGCTAGCAACCTTGTGAAGGTTCAGCTTCAAAATCACATGACTTTCTGTGGAACTGAGGTTTACAGTCTGCCAGTCAAGTTTTGCCCCTTAGACAAAGAATAAACTCAAAAACTTTGATGAATTAATGCCGTGCCTGCGCTGATGCGGCTTCTACAAGAGTTGTAGAAGAATAACCTTTCAGCCGCGAATGTGCAGAGAGACTGGATGACTAAACAACACATAGAAACATCTCAAATCCGGCTAATCAGCTCATGAGCGTTCTGCTTCACAAAAGAAGATGCCTTGAAACTGTCGAAGCGGAACGGGAGGAACTGTTGGTAGAGGAGGCGGAAGTGGTGCGCGAGAAACTTGCGGCTCTTGTGAAGAGGCTGAAGTTGAGAGACTGGGTGGACAATCTGGACAGTGGTTGGTTTCATCACGCCCGAGATCGTCCTTCCCTTGACCGGCAGCACAAGCCTTCACAACTAAAAGGCGGGAAGACATTGGAAGACATGTTGCTTTGCTGCGAGATACAATAAAATACAATAAAGATCCAAACAAGATTATGTCCTACTTATGTCCTTTGTCTATCTCTGACTTAATCTTTTTACCTAATGTGAGATGTATCTTGGCTTCACATTAGCTTCACAGGTGCCTCCGCATGGGCCCGCCAAGAAGTACCACCTGAAGACGGAGATGCACCAGAATCGCAAGCGGACTCCACCTGAGCGCAGCCCGCGCCAGAATTCTTCCCCAAACCACTGGTCTTACGTCTTGAATCTTCCATGCTACTTGAAGATATTTGAAGCATATTAAAGCATGCAGCATGCCATACAGTAATCATTGTTGATCATTGTCGCGTGTTGCAAAATGCTATATATAAACGGTTTACATGTTTTTCAGCTTTCACTGCCAGGCCTCGTAGACTTCTTCAGACGCTCTTTGAGGCCTTGGCCTGCGTTTTTCTCGCGGAACGGATGGCCTGGATCAAACGCGCCAAAATTGACATGTGCATCATGTGTGCATCATGTTTGCATCATGTGTGCATCATGATGCACAATTTGTGTAAATGCATCGCAAGCATTTCATATCACTTGAGCAGCTCGTGACACCATGGTTTTGAGAAAGCGATGATCAACAGCCAGCTTATATGCACAATGGCAAGATTGCAAATGTACATGTAATACTGCAATACCAATCCGCCTGCCTGCCGGCGTGTCTTGTGGATCTTGTTTGTTCGTAGTTGTACTGTCTGTTTTGTCTTGTCTCTGTCTGGCATTTTCCCTATGCGCGGATTTTTGCCTCGTCTAACTTGCACCTAATCCCCCCCTTCCCTCCCCTCCCCGCCTCTCCCCCCACCCCCCCGCCCTAGCTCTTCTTCATCTTCGTTTCGTCTTCATCTTTCCTTGTGCTGGGCTCAACTCTGCCCACGCCTCGCTCAGTGCCGGCTTGGTTTTGCACATTTTGCTGTCATTTCGATGGTTGTTTCCGTCTTTCTTGTTATGTTTCCCATCGGTTTGCTCCGTCGCCTCTTATGTCCAATACTTGATCCACTGGTTTTTGTGCCGAACACTTTTTGCAAACATAACCTTTCTTATATGTGGCCTTATCCACAACCCTGGTGTACACACATGTTTTGGTTTAAACTTAAACCGTGGTTTGAACAAAAACCGTGTTTTTGCATCGAAACCGTCTTTTACACAAAGCGTTGTTTTACACAAAAACCACGTTATACAGTATTACACTGCCGTTTGCGGCTTGCAGAATATCTCTTTCCTGGTGGCCGGCGGAACACGCCGAAGGCGGTTAAATACATGTTTTGTCTTTCTGACCGCCAAGTAATCTCTTTTTGGAATTTTTTTGCGATTGCATCTAGGAGCAAGTACATTTCTACAGCGTCGTCCTTTTTTCTCGGATTCGTGAGCGTGAGTGTCCGTGTCAAAAAGCATAAAGCACAAGATGTTTTGGAATAACATCACAAATTGTCAAATACATTCAAATACTATAGATGCGGCTGATAGCACAGAGTTCTCTTACTCTACTTTTATTGAAACTACCAGTAGTACCGCACAAGGCGGTGGCGGAAGTTTCAAAAATAGGAAACCTATAGGAGAGGTTGGTTGTTGCGAATCACGAATGGCAGAGCGAAACCACTGATGGACCGAACGGTGGTTAAGGTCTCCTCTCTTTCTCTCTCTTTCTCTCTCTTTCTCTGACTATCTACCTACCTACCTACATGCCTATCTATCTATGTATCTATCTATCTATCTATCGATCTATCTATCTCTCTCTCATCTAATTACCGTATCTATCTATCTATCTATCTATCTATCTACCTATCTATCTGTCTGTCTGTCTGTCTATCTATCTGCAAGCTTGAAAACGAGGCTATTCTGCGAGACTTCCTCAGTTTTTGAACTTGACAACATCAAAAACGCAACAATTCAGCGAGACTTCCTCAATTTTTGCGCTTGACAACGTCAAAAACGAAGCAATTCTGCGAGACTTCCTCATTTTTTAAGTTGACAACATCAAAAACGAAGCACTTCTGCGAGACTTCCTTCAAAAATGGAAAGTTGAGTGCAGAGCTGACGGCCTCATACCAATGCGTTTTGCGATTGTTCGACTCCATCTGTCTAAACTACTGCGTCTGCCACGAAAAAAAAAGTCATACAATGTGCTGCACCTGTCAGGCATCATCTCAGCAAACCTGAAGATCTGATGCTCCAAAATGCAACCCCTCTCAGGAAATCAGCGCCCGGACCTCCCAACAGCTCTGATGAACATGTCTCTTGTACTGCACCTGCCACGGAAAATGCATCTTTGCAGATCCTCTTCAAGTGTCCCACCCCTGCCATCGTTTTTGGACATGCTACAAAACCCATGTGTTTTGCTCACTTTTAACACTGTGCGCAATCCCTTGCGCCTGCCACGCAAAACGACATCTGAACGCCCAAAACTGCCCCGAACCCCTCAGTTTTTTCTACTGTTGACTTCGAAATGTGCTTCGCGCCACAACGGCGTGCACTTTTTCGACATCTCAACTTCCAAAAGTTGTCCTGACCTGGTGTGTTTTGTACGTTTTGACTTCGAAGTGTGCTTCGCGCCACAACGGCGTGCACTTTTTCGACAGCGCAACTTCCAAAAGCGCTCCGAAGCTGAGGTGCTTTGTGCATTTTGACTTAGAAATGTGCTTCACGCCACAACGGCGTGCACTTTTTCGACATCTCAACTTCCAAAAGTGGTCCGAACATGGTGTGCTTTGAACATTTTGACTTTGAAATGTGCTTCGCGCCGCAACGGCGTGCAACTTTTCATCTCGCATCTAGCCAGATGGCTCCGCACCCGCCGCTTTAGCAAGCCTACTTTTCGACCCTCCGGAACCACAAACCATTGAAAAAACACAGTGTTTCGCGGCTTTTCTACCTTTTCGTGCACCTGGATCTTCTTTCTTCTGAGACTTTCTCTTTTTTGATCTTCTTTCTTCTCTTCTCTTCGCTGACTCTTCCCATCTCTGCTTTTCATCTGTCCATATTGTCGGAAGTTTGACTTCTAAACTTCCTTCGATTAGTAGTTGTTTTTTTACATTGTCCATACTCGCAGAACAAGTGCCTCCGGGGCAAGGGCATTGATGGTGATCGAAGCATGCCAGTTTTTTGGACCGGCTCGCCTTGCATGCTTTTGGGACAATCAGAACAAGAAAGAAATCATTTGAGGTTATTGACACAATGGGACTAACGCAAATCAAGCACAATCACTACATCTCCAATCAGGATCTTCTGAAGTGTAATCATCAGCAAACATATTTTGCCAAGTTTCTCTCTTCCAATGCTGCTGCGAACAGTGCCTGCAGTCTCCCAGTGTAAAATTCAAGCATGGATCAGGAACGAAACTTCTGCAGCTCCGAGCCTTCCCTGCAGCTGCAACCGCTTGTGGTTTTTCTTCTGACCTTGCCAAATGCCCTCAACTTAGGAGAAGTTGCTTGAAACTGAAGGCTTCTTGTGACAGAATGCTGGGTCCAGGTGCACTCACTGCAAGAATTGTTCTTTGCAAAATATGCGTGTCGCAATTCAGTGCACGCATGCCATGTTCAGTGCTCAGGCTTAGAATTTTCAGCACTTCGGGATTTTGGCGTTGCACATTTCATCGAACAGGCCTAGAGGGCCTAGAGCCACTTTGCAGGCCTTCCACGCAGAGCGCGTTTGCAATGGCCAGGTTTTGACAGAAACGCTCGCACAGGGCGCACAAACAAATGAGACTTGCATATGCTGCATAGTTGCGCGGGAGATTCTTCTGATCTTTACAAACAGAAGTGTCAAGGCACCCTTTCAGCAATCGCTCCTGTGTACGCGTGCTTTGCTAAAACTTTGCTCCACCGAACTGAACAGAGCTGTAGCTTGTAGAGAGCAGCCTTGCATACAGGGAGTAAATGTTGTAGCAAGCTCCCACGAAATCCACCGACAAAATCTTCATCTACTACAGTACACGCAGCAAGGCACCACGAGAGACATTAACCAAGCTTTGTAGCCCAACAGGTTCAAGGGTTCCGGGTTTCCGTTGCGGTTCCGTCGCGGCTTTTGGGCTCGGCAAAAAGCGACGCACCACTTTCAGACCCAGAGATTGAAACCCAACAGTCACTGCTGTCGGGAATTTGAGAGAGCCTAGAAGTGCCCAAGAAATCTCTCTGACCACAGGTTCTCTTGGCAAGCTCCCAGTTGCAAACAAGGACCATCATCAGAAGTCATGCGCGTGCCAGGAAGACATGCCAAAATGAGGAGACAACAAAACCAGCATATCTGCCCAAGTTGGTTGTGCAAACGTCTGCTCAAGATAATCAGGACAAACGTGCAACTAGATCTGCTGGATTAAGCATCCGCCACAGTTTCGCACAAAACGGGTTCGAAAACCACCGGTCTTCTAAGGACTTCACCGTTTCGCCTCTGCTGAAGCACCACCTTATGGAAAGGGCACGCATGCGAAGCAATGAGAACAAACAAATGGATGTTGTTTTTTTAAAATCTTAGGTACTTTGCGATTCACCCCCAAGCACAGCAAATACCTGCAGCCCCGGACGGTCGGTCTGATTTCCCAAAGGAGCCTGTCAGTAGAGCTTTGACTGTCGGAATCTGTCGGAGGAAATACGAGTCTTGCGAGTCAGGTTTTGTTGGTGGAAGAAAAAATGACAGAATAAGTCGACTTTGCAACAAGTATGACATAGTGGGACATAGCATGACATGACATGACATGACATGGGTCACAAGATTTGCCTGAATTTTCCATGCGCCCGGAAAAGCAGGAAGCGGAGGCGGGACCTCAAAGGTCAGCGCCCCTGGGAAATCATACAAAGCCTCCCATAAGTGTTTGGCGGTTTGCAGGTTTGGATATGCCAGAGTATGAGTACGCTTGTAGTGGCACCCATGGGAGTGGAGCTTGTGAAACGGACAACATCACCACGATAAATATTGCAGCCTTCCACTTCAGTTGTAGATGCTTAGCTTAGTTTTCGTATTGTGTATTCCAGGAAACAAAGATAAAACTGTGCTTGCTTCATCAGGCCAATGAGATGCAGTAAAAACGTTCCAATGGCGGCCTCAGACCGTCTTGCAGAGGGCATAGACGACATTGAGACGCATGTGTGCCTTGCAGCGACGGCTTCAGGACAAAGCGACGCAAATACGCACGGGATTCACTGGGATTCTGCCGTGCAAAAGAGTTGCAATCGGCGTGGCGAAGGATCCTTTGCACTTGTGCTGCCTTCAACAAAGAAGGGTGAGATCATGAGCTCATGAGATCTCTTTCATCAAACCTTTTGGTGAAATAATTTTGTCCATGCAAGATGTCCTTCATCAACTTTTCGCTCCCTTTCCTTCAGCACTGTTGTCCTGCGAAGCTAGCGAAGTTGGTTCATGCAGTCTTGTTCCTTTGTGGGCAATTACTGCTCTCCTCAAATCGTTGACTGAAGCGGATCGAAATGCAGTTCTAGCAGATCTAACCTTGGTAAATCAGTTGACGTTCACAAGCAACAGCCAACTGTATCTGGCAAGTTGCTGACATAGATGAAAACAATCGATGTGGTTTCTTGTAATTTCATAATGCAAAAAAAACAACGTACTTTTTTACGGGTATTAAACTGTGCAAATCCAATTGGTAAATCAAATTGATGACCCAAACTTCACAAAGAGGATCTTTTCCACTAGATAGTGCTGTCCACTTTGGGGGGGTAGAAGGTGGACCAAAGCTCTTACTGTTTGATGATCGGGGTTGTACAGGTGTAACGCAACGGGCATGCGGCGCAAGTAACAAGGTGTCCAGATCATAGTATTATTATCATATAACGTTGCGATATCTTTCAGTCAGTGGCATGGTTTCAAACGACAGGACAATGATGACACTAGCAACACTATCATAATTAGGATTGTGAAGATATATAAGAGTGTCAACTGTGAAGTCAACTGTGAACATTGCAAAGAAAGTGCTGAAAATGACAATGATATGATATGCCGAAGATAATGACGAAAACAATCAAGAAAACAACGACCAAGGCCATCACGAAAACAACGACTATGACTAGAATTGATTGCAACTACGATGATTTACAGTGATCATGATACAAATTCAGAGACAATGATGTTGACAATGTTCGTGATCTTTGTCGTCATAATCACCATCATCACCATCATCACCATCATCACCATCATCACCATCATCACCATCATCACCACCATCATGAGAAGGAGGACAACAACCATCTAGAAAAATATAACCATTGAAAATCAGAATGACTACAATGAGGATGTTCTCTATTAATTTAGCACATCTATGAACATTGGTACGAGAATGATCTCATAAAGTCCAAATTCGAAAGGCACAATTCATGTTAAAGAAACTGTAGCAATTTGGGCTATCAAACAGCAGTCAACACTGCAAACACGGAACATGGTTTGGTGCAAAATGGCCCCATGAAACATAGCTTGGGAAATGACATGAAAGGGCCTCTGGGATGCAAGTGGTGTGCTGGAAACAAACCGACCGCAGACCTTGATCTCTTAATAGTGCAATATTGATTCACTCTCTGCGTGATTTTCCTGCATAAACACTATTCACGGGGTTCTGTTGACGATCAGTTTGCGATTACAAAAAGGCCATGTTTTTCTTCATTCTATGTCATTCCCCAGACAGTTCTTCAAAAACATCGATGGTTCAGGTTTCTGAGGAAGGCACTGGGTTCTGTCCGTCTGGATATTCAGAAGTTTGCGTTTGCCCACGTCGCGAACCATCTTCAATGTTATTGACCTGGATTTCGCACCAAAAAATTGTGATAAAGATGGGGACTCAGAGTCATGGTTCCCACACCTTGGCACTTTCCTCCTCATCATCAGTATCACCTCTGGGGCCTCTTGCAGTTGTGCATCCACTGTTCTGTTCAATTGAACGAAGGCACAGACGGGTATTAAGAAAATTAAGAAAGTACAATACTTTGACCTGACGAAACTGCAACGATCCAACAAAATTTTGCCCGCCTAAAGATTTTTTCCTGACAATGGAGCCTTGGAAGAATCGGAGCCTGTCCATGTTGAAATTCCGTGGAAGGTCCGCAGACATCAAACCATATGTTTTGCGTATGAATTTGGCAACTTTATGCAACAACACTAAAACATGACAAACAAACACGACGCTGAGATTTTCAATTTCATCATCAAAAATCGAAACCATTGATTGATTTTACGGCATGAAATTGGCCACGCAAAGCACTAAACAATGCCGTTGTGGCCTGTCAACATCCTTTGGCAGCCGCTTTGGTTGGAAAGCGAACACTGTTCGTTCCCGAGTGTTTTGCAGCATGACCAATCACACATGGCTGCTGGGATGTGGATTCCATGGCGGCATGGACAGCAACCAGGTTGGAAGGGCGATGGTGGGAGGCGCTGTGTCGTCGTACATCCAGCACAGTTTGCCCCTCTGCGTTTGCATGGTTGCCAAATATTGCCAAGTGCATGATGTGATTTTGCATCGCAACACGTGCACAAGATCCACACTGCAAATTTCATTACCACCTCCACCATCAGCGCATAAGCATCTTCCTTTGCCCACGATAAAAATCAGTGAAGTGTTCTGTTTTTGAAAACAAGTGTCACATCATTTTGCCCTTGCAATGCCACAAGTCAATTTTTGAATGAACCAATGCTGCGATGGACTGAAGTTGCACCATGTTGCAAATTCAAAAATACCAAGAAAGGAAAATCAATACACGATCCATTTCAGGGACAACACCTCCATGTGTGCTGCAAGTGATTGTATTGCGTTTGGACCATTGTGGAAACAACTATTTGGAAAACAACGACATACCTACGAACCAACACTTGGCATCTGTGCAAAATACATGTAAAAGTAAGCAGGGCAAATGGAATGATGTGCATATAGGATGTATGCCGAAACATCCGCATTTCGGAAAATAAAAACTTATATATATATATATACTGTATATGTATATATATATATATACACCTTTGTCTCTGGACATGTTATGTTTTGCCATCATGGTTTTTTTGACGCATCTTTAACGTGACAATTTTAACCGGTTGCGTGTTTTTTCCCCACATCACTATGTGGGGTTCTAATTTTTTGTTCGCAATCCGCCACTCCTTCTCCTCCTCCCGCCGTCCTCCTGCACACTCCCATATCCTCCCTGTGTGCGTGCACTTTGTCTGTGTGTAAACTGCTGGTCACATGCAGTATTAATGGATAATTCGTGTCATCAAGCAGGGGGATCAGGGACGTTTGGCCTGGCCTGATCCAACGAAGTTCCAGCCATTCGTCAAAATATGATTGAGTGACGCCTCGATCACGTACCTGCTATTGATAAACTGAACTGTTGACTTCGGTTTCTGTTGACCGCCGTACTGTGTTTGCATCAGTTCGATTTGAATTTCTAAGGTCTGGATTTCACAGCTTGTTAGGCTGTTCATTTTAGGGAATTTGCAGGCCGACATCAAAATTATCCTTCTCTTCTTCCAAATCATCTCACCTGCATACTTAACCTCACTTGGTTGTACCGTCTCTACGTTTCAACGTGGATGAAAGTGATGGCCGGGCATTTCCCGTGATTAGAGCGGGATGTCGCCAACATCCTGAAGCCATTTGCATTTCGAATGCAAGCGGGTCCTTTAATAATGTCAGGGTGGACATTAACTTCATACAACATGACATTATTGCACGCGTTTACTCCTCAACCTACCGCGCACCTACGCATTAAAACTTATCCAAAACAAAACAAAAACCAAACAAACAGACTGCACCCACATCACTGACAAATAACTGCATCACACATGTCTGCCAAAACAAAGTGTGCACCCAAGATCAAAAAAAATGGATTCACTCTCGCTCCCATTCTGCCATCCTTTTTTTCAAGCGGGGAATTGTCATCGCTTTCGATACGGCATAGGTCTGTCCCACGCCTACCTCCCCACTCAAAAGGAATCGTGGGAGTACAGCGGCGTCACCTTTGTGAAGCCCATTGGCCCATAGCACCGGAAATCTAAACGTGATGCAGCATCTGACAAGTTCGACTTTGAAGGAACCCTAGCGTACCAGTTCAAGGTTTGTGCTTTCACATCCTCGTGGGCGCAGTTTCTGATCAACTGCATACTGTCAAGCAAGGGAGAGTATGAACGCACCATCGCAGCTCTAGCAGCTTCGTTGTCACAAAAACAAATGACCTGACGGAAACTCAACAATTCCTTCCAGGTAACTTGCCACCCAAATTGGAAACAGCTCCGCTTGGAAAATAACCTGCTTCTTGCCCCCTTTCGTCCACTCATTCACGAAGACTGTCGGGATGTCATCCCCGAAAAAGAAGAAGGACTGGGTTGCTATATCACATATCACTGCCCCATGCGTTACCTTTGCGCCTTCATCTTCACAGGCTCCATCGGTGAAGACCAGTATCGGCCATTCATCTTTCCAGGAGAAAATCCTTCTGGGCAAAGATTCCGCCAGGGTCTCTGTTGCAAACCTAACACATTTCACCATGTCTTCATCCAAAGTCACCTTCGTACCACGCCGAGCAATCCGTCCTAGGGCTTGCACAGCCACTTGAGTGCACCGGCCAAAAGTGTTCCCAGCAGCGTACAGCAGGCGGCCCCGTAATGACTGTAACTGCGACTCTGTGACTTCTTCGCCCAGCTCCAGCTTATCGGCGGTCAATAGCAGCTCATCCACTCTTGAAGGCTTGTTAGAAATTTGCACCATACCCTGGGCTGCATGAGTCAAGTCCACTATGGCCCCAAGCATCTGAAACTTCTTTCCAAAAGGAACCCGCTTCTCCTCGCTCATGGCCAGCTTCCATCCCAGCAAACTCAAAACCGTCTCAGCCGTCCTCCATGCCGAGTCGCACAAAGGTCCAAACTCAAGCTGGCAGTAATCGTCAA
>Ga0126342_10005066_pt1 | contig 22804 bp, 21 predicted proteins | sample Cyp1metagenome_FD_92528 | JGI IMG/M metagenome (GOLD analysis project Ga0126342, IMG submission 92528) | Coral microbial communities from Lord Howe Island, Old Settlement Bay, Australia - Cyphastrea 1 metagenome | ecosystem: Host-associated > Invertebrates > Cnidaria > Coral ...
ACATACAGATACATACATACAGATACATACATACAGATACATACATACAGATACATACATACAGATACATACATACAGATACATACATACAGATACATACATACAGATACATACATACATACATACATACAGATACATACAGATACATACAGATACATACAGATACATACATACATACATACATACATACACACATACACACATACACACATATACATATACATATACATATATACATATACATATACATATACATACATTTACATATATACATATACATACATTTACATATATACATATACATATACATATACATATACATACATACATACATACATACATATACATATACATATACATATACATATACATATACATATACATACATACATATATACATATACATATACATATACATATACATATATATATACATATACATATACATATACATATACATATACATATACATACATATATACATATATACATATACATATATATACATACACATATCTCCAACTGAAGCAATGTCCCGCTAAGAGTCCGTGAAATAGGACACTCAAAACGAGCGCGGTGGACGCTGGGAGAAGCGAAAGGCTGAACGAGGCACCACAGGAATGATGGAATATGAACCCAACACATGAGGACATTTGTGGGTTATCATTAGTTATCATATAGAAAATAGTTCTCATTAGTTATCATTTGTGGGTTACATTTGTGGGTTACATTTGTGGGTGATAGAAAATGATATATTCCAATATTAAGGTGTTTTTTTAAATTAAATATGGAATAGTCATATTCTTAATTAATTGGTATGATTGGATTGAAACAAATGAACATATCATTGTAAGATGACAGGATGGGTGTTTTCCAATAATCATTTGTATGGAGAATCATATTGCACATGACAATTGGACTGATATTTTGGATGGTTGAAATAGATCGCACCGCTCAATAGGGGTTTCCTAAAATGGAGGGTTCCCAAAACCATGGGTTTCAATATTAAGTCATGGTCTTATTTCGAATGATTTGGGGGGTACCCCCAGGACTTAGGAACCCTCCAAATGATGGTTAACGGTAGCTATGCTGGCTACTGTTGGACATGCTTAGCCCATATGCTCCATCCCCATCCCCAATAGAGGTTCGTTGTTGGGTATACCCTTATTTGGGATGATGTAAAATGTCCCCTCAATGGTTGATTAATGGGATGGTTTATTATCAAGTTTATGGTTTACCACATTGTGTATATAATATATATATACGCCTTAATGTACACATGTTACAGTTGTAAATGATAGTACATTGACATTCTAGTTACAGTTATTCTGTTGGGTATGTTTCGAACTTAACGTGAATAACACCCCACAGAAAAACATAGACAAATTGACAAACTGCAAATCCTACTTAGATCATGTTAAACTAGGCCGTTTCTATTTTTTTGAACGGGGAAAAAACACACACAGCCAGGCCTTTTTTGTTGTGGATCTCCATGGGGAAATCCCCAGCGAAATGATCCACTTCCATGGTGGATTTTTCCATTTAAAAACATCAGATACCCTGCCATTTTTCGGGGTTGGAAGACTAGTGAAACCACTATAAATTGGTGATTTCCAGGGTCAACAAGTTAATTTACCAGAGGGTAACTGTCTCGGTTTATTGGTCATTTTTTTTAACAACATCGGTTTCCTAAAAAATGATTGAGGAAATGTTGAGACCACATTTCATGTGGAGACCATATCTACCCTCTGGTAATTTAACATAGCTATTGAAAATGGCCATTTATAGTGAGTTTTCCCATTAAAAATGGTGATTTTCCATAGTTTTTTGTATGTTTACCAGAGGGTATATTTACCAAGATTTTCAGAGTCCTGGTCAGGTGACGACCGAGAGCCTCAGGAGCCGATCGAAGGCGGGAGAGGTTCAGTGCCACCAAAGAAAAATCAACTATTATAAATGTTATGTTCATATTAACTATTATTATAACCCTATAAATATATAGGTTATGTTCAGTTGTATATATCAAAAGCTATGTTGAAAATTTGGTGTTTTTTTCACGGAAGATGGTGGTTTCACCATGGAAAAAATGGTAGTTCAATGGGATTCGAATGGGATTTTTAGATTGGTCTCGAAAAAAATATGACGGATTTCCCGGCTGCCATGTTTGATCACCGAAGGGCAATATATTTGGAGGAATTCTTATCCCTATCCAGATATGATCCCATTCTTATCCTCATTGTCAAGCCATTGTACTGCCATGATTTTCCCATTATATAATTGGGTAATCTGACTAATAATCTCCCTATCCAGATATTATCCCATTAATCCTCATTGTCAATCCATTGTACTGCCAATATTTTCCCATTAATTGGGTAATCTGACTAATAATCTCAGTAGATTACAATGTCCATTGTGACGTCGCTTTGGCATGATGATTAAATGGCCGTAACTTTCAGCAATTTTCAGGTTAGTTAATGATTCTAATTCAGCCAGATACTTGGTATAACAAACCCCAAAAATGGGATAATGTTTGCAAAATAATACTGAAGCAGTGACATATTATTTTTTCCTGCAATTTTTTGAGGGTACTATATCTTATGTATAGAGTTACATACTGCATATATGTATATAATTATATATGTTTATCTTCAACTTATTTGGTTGACATGATATATAAATGTTCAGATACTTGATCATACACCGAACATAGAACCAAACATTAACCTGAATCATAACAATACAATGCAGTATATTTTGATGGATATTGTATTATATATATATTTAGATATAATCTAAGTAGTACCGTCCCACAATTTCCTACAATTCTTGCATTTTACCAGAATTGCTCACTCTTCACTTATATACATAGCTACTGTTTCATGAGAATTATATTGCTATGATTACATAGTTCGGATAATTTTATATATAGTTCTGATAGCCAAAACCTGTTTGACAGAAACCCAGCATAAAGAGGCCCATGCACCCAATAAACTATACATATATAATAATCTTACTCTTCTCTGTTTATTACCATGATGTTCCTTTGGTAATTGAACATAGCTAGGGAGAATCACCATGTTATAGCTGGGTACTTCATCCCCCTGAGAAATCCCAGTCATATGTGTTGGACGGTCAGAAAACCATATGGTTTTTCTAGAGGCTGTTTAAAAATAGTGGGGGATGGGATATAACATGATATAACATGATATAACTAGTATGGAAATCCTATTTATCAGGGTTTCTTTTGGGGGGTTCATCAATCTTGGGAAGGACTGTATATCGATAAGACGGTAAGCACTGATACAACTTGTTCGCCGACTTATTTGATGGCAAACCGAATGTTTTTTCACAATAGATTGGAGTAGCAGGTGATATCTCAAACTAAACATAGACTTTTTTGTGGTGGAGTTTCCGCGAGGTTATACAAGGTGGTGCCCCCCAGTGATGTTTGTTGGTTTATAAACCCCAGTAACTATAGTTATATCTGCCATAAACCATAGTGAAATGGGAGTTATTTGCACCAACTTAGCTAACGAACTGGGGCACCACCTTGTAGTATGTACTGACAACTACAGTGATTCCCAAAGAGACAGAGAAGTATATAACCTTAGAAAGAATTGGGAAAGGGAACGACTTTTTTTCCGTAAAGAATCAGCAGAAAATCAGGAAATCATCTACAAGACATATACAGGTGAATGGTACATTGTTGAATGAAACATCACTAATATCATTTGCTGTAATACGGCAAATCTTTGCATGTTGAAACACAATTTCGGCATAGTTTGTTAAGTGGAGACTTGAAGGAGGTCTCAGTTCCTTTGTCAAGTTAGTCCCCGGCTGTAGAATCTGTTTGGGTAAGATTCTACAGGGGTTCTGTAGGTTTCCTAGAATAGGGCTACCCCTAAATCATCCATTTTATGTTCGAATTTTCCGTGAAATAAACCATCCCTTTTGGGATACCCCCCATTCATGGAAACCTTCCCATTTGAGAACTGGGCCATTTCGGAAGAGTTGATGAATAACCCAAGCGTTTCAACGGGTCCGTTGGAATGTTTGGGACCGCCAGATTTTTTTCGATGCCCCGCTGGTGAAATATCATAAATTTCCCACATCAACATATAGATAAGTAAATGCATATATAGATGATTATAGATATGTACACACAGACGTTAAATCAACAAAGGAGTAAATAATTAATATCATGTATATATATACACATACTGTAGATGCATGTATTAAAAAAAAAACAGCAGTTGTATCATGTTGGATTCCATATGTGTTTTGGTTGACTTCCCATTTCTGGTAGATGATTGCAGGGGTGAAGCCTCCCCCAAGTCTGGTTGGGAGCCATGTTTCTGTTCGTTAATCATGGACCACCAATATTTTGAGAAAAGACGTGTAACAAAAAGCACATAAACACATTGTCATTGTTCCAACCCCTCTGTGGCTTCGGGAAGACATTGTTTTCCCTTTCTTGATCTTGGAATCTTGGACATAGTTACTGTGGTTTATAAAATTTTATAAACAAATATTAATGTTAAATATTAGGGTATTACCATGGGGATACAATTGGGGGCGATGGATTTTTTTTGGAGTTTTGATTCCTAGGATTTTCCAATGATCCAATGATCCGAATCATTGATCCCAACTTGGCCAACCCGCAGATTCCACGACAGCTCCTGAGAGGCCCGAAAAAAGGGGCGGGCAACCGTGGGCGATGGGCAGATTCGCTGAATTTTAATTTAGGGTTGATGATTTTCATTGGCAGATGGCAGATCTTAAGTGAAAAAAGGTGGGGATATGACAATCATAGAATTAAGGATGATGGGAAAATTTAGGAACCGGGATAGGCCCTATGTTTGATAGTAAAAACCATGGTTTCCGGTTAAGATTTTCCCTTAAACCAATCCATTGAGACAACTGCAGGCTAAACTATGAGAAGTCTGGAGATTCACGATGATTCACGCCACTTTGAGTGGGAAAGTCAAGCATGATTCGAGCCACACTTAATACTGAAGTTTCACAAGCAAAACTGGGAAGATCATCCAGAAGTTTTGTTATGTATGGCTATTGGTCGTTTCGTGATATGTCCTCAGACAATTTATTACCCAACTAAGATGAACTGTGATGATTGGTCGTTTCTGCCTAAAGGGTTGCTCCAACAAATATTCCCTCAGGTAATCAAACATAGCAACGGAAAATCAACGAAAATCATTCATTTAGTTCGATGATTTTCCCATTAAAACACCATTTATAGTGGATTTTCAATTTATTTTCCCATTTAAAACACCATTAAAACACCATTAAATCACCATTATTTTCCCATTGAGTTGATTTTACCTGCCAGAGGCTGCCTACGCACGTTTTTCGCCGGATTTTTCAGGTCCCATTCATCCAGAGAAGGCAAAGGTGGGAAGAAGCAAAGTGCCTTGCCGGCCGAGTCGTGTGGATTTCGCGGGAAAATGTCATGGGAATCTACCCGACATGGTAATTTGCCCTTTGGTAATTTAACAGTTTGCTATTGAAAATGACAATTTATAGTGGATTTTCCCATTAAACATGGTGATTCTCCAATTAGTTGTGGATTTCCTTCTGGTAATTGGGAATATACCCTCTGGTAATTTACCATGTAAGGGAATATCATGGGAATATCATGTTAAAGAAGTACCCCTCTTATATATGCCAGAAGGTAAATCATGTTAAAATACCAGAGGATTTCCCGGTAAATGTCATGGGAATATACCCTAGTCTGGTAATGACGACTACATGATTTACCTTAACTGGTTATGGTGATTGAATGGCTTTTTATGGTGATTTTAATGGTAATTTACGGTGATTTTCCATGGGATGTCATGGGATTTACCCTCTGGTAATGACGAGCAGTTTGCGAACTTGAAGCCATGGCCCAGTCGAATAGTTGATTTACCCAGCTATAACATGGTGGATCTTTCCAGTTCGCAACCTGTAAACTCTTACCAGAGGGTAACCGGATTTACCTTCTGGTTATGGTGATTGAATGGGTTTTTATGGTGATTTACCCATTCAAAATGGTGATTTTCCATAGAAAACTGTAAGGGTAAGGGGATGATCATAAACAATCATTATATTTGGGTGTTTTTTCCTGCAAATGGTTAGTATATTCCCTAACTGATGGCCATGTTAGTAGGGAAACTATAGAACTATCCACGGCTGGTATCCCAAAAATTCATGGCTGGTAAAAGCTCATGCTTTTGAAAAATGGCCGTTCACAGAGAACAAACACATATTTTGGTTTGAGACAGTCATATTTTGGGGGTCTAAGCAACAAAAATGGTGAACAAGAGCGCTTTATAGCCAAAAAATTGAGATGTGGCCAACAAACAGATACAAGGAAGAACAGTAGGGATGTGTATTGCTTCAATAAAGGGGCAATTTTCAGTGCGTTAATGAAAACAAGTGGTGTCAATTCTGGGTATTTGATGGTGTTCATGATATGGTCCCAGACGGACATTGATGGGGTACAATGATGCGATGAAGTAAAACATGTTGGGTACATGGTGGAATGGGGGCTATCAAACATGGGATGTAGATCAGCAAACAGCTAGGGCATGCGAAGCAAGAAAGTAACGATGAGCCCAGGCCTACAATTGTTGTTGGTTCAACAACATGGCGGCATTGCTGGTTGGTGGTTTGGAACATGAATTTTATTTTTCCATATATTGGGAATAATCATACCAACTGACGAACTCATATTTTTCAGAGGGGTTGAAACCACCAACCAGATTGTTAAACTCTGGTAATTTAACATAACTATGGAAAATCACCATTTTCAATGGGAAAACCCACTATAAATGGTCATTTTCAATAGCTATGTTAGTTTACCAGAGGGTAAACTCGTATTACTGTATGTTTCATTCCAGCGATGTAACAGTAACCACTCATTCCAAGGAGAAGTCGTCTTGGCGGAGCCGAAGGGTGCCAAGGGCGAGGCTGAACAGGTGCGCAGCTTATGCAGCAGCCATGGGAGATGAGGCCCTGATGACATAGCTACTTTCCATAGGGAAAATGATGGGAACATGATAGTTAAGATACTTTCAGAAGCCAGATAGAAAACTTGGTAGTTATACTAATTTATATATACCGATTTATACCGTTATGTATGCCATCTTCAGTTTGGGAAAGTACATAATATGGATAGATTACCTCCTGAACACAATGAATCTCATTGTCGGGTTAGATTTCCAGAGAGTTTGCAACATGATGGGGGTGAGGCCGACACCTGGCCAGGTAGATATGCAAGTGGATGCGCAGACAGCTCTCTTGCGTCTTTTTGGTGTTTTGTACCATTCTTATATAAGATATGTGTATATATATAATATCTACTACAAGAATGTATAGTATTGTATAGTTTTTTTTCAAGGTATTTTGTTGCAGGAATAATAGTCTATAAAGTATCACTGGTATCTACCACTCACATGTTTGCACTTACGGTTGCAATTTACTGGTACCATCTGGGTTTGGGTGAAAACAGGATACCTCTAAATACCAGGAGTTATCATCATTTTCCCTATCAAAACAGTGTTTTTTCGAAAATGCCACATTTTCAGACACACCCCAATATCATATTTATAGAATTGCTTTAAGGGAAAATTGGAACCGGAAAACCCTATATTTTGTGGTTAAAACCATGGTTTCCTGAAGATTTTCCCTTAAAACAATCCATTGACATATTGCATTATTTCCCCATTATGCTGATGCCCTCTGGTAAACTAACATAACTATGGAAAATCACCATTTTTGATGGGAAAACTCACTATACATGGCAATTTTTAATAGCTATGTTAAATTACCAGAGGGTACCCCAACTTGCTGGGCTGTACCCCACAGTACCCAACTTACTTGCAGGATCATCCCCCCAAAAAGCTGGTCGTGGTGCGCTGTTTTTCGTCCTGCGATTCGTCTCCGATTCGTTGGTTATCCCATCTGGGTTATAACATGTTATATCCTCTGGTAAATTAACATAGCTATGGAAAATCACCATTTTTGATGGGTAAATCAACAATAAATGGCCATTTTCAATAGCTATGTTAAATTACCAGAGGGTAACCCAGTTAACTCATGGTATTTAGAGGTATCCTGAGTATACCATGAGTATAACATGAGTACAACATGAGTATAACCGTGGTTATGACCCACTTACTAATTATAAGGTCTAGAACTATCGTTGCGCTGCCACATCAATCATTCATGGGTGAACTAAATAACATAAATAACCACATGAACCACGAATGGTTAACAATGGTTATTAACCACTACTAGGCAAGTCATTTACTAATAGTTAATACATGTTAATAATTAGTTAATTAATCATCTATGATTTATTAAGTACTTACTATTGAACCAATCATAGTAATTAGTTAGCGAGTATTCACCATTGTTTTACTACTAGTCACAAGTAATTAACTTACTAAATATCATGGGGAAGTTACCATGTTAATCATTTTTAGCCAAGGGATTGACCTTATCATGTCATAACATTATTAACCATCATCGGTTGCAATCATTATTAACCATTTATGATTCGTGGAATGAGCCTCCCTTTGTAGAAAACCGAGATTTGTTTCGCGCAGGGGAAGGCGACCGGTCGACGGCGGCCGCCTGTGGGTTCAGGCCTGGTCACGGGGTAGCTATGGCCAGGTGAAAAGTATGAAAAAGGGACGGAAAAGCAAAACAATCGCATTCTACTGTTATACTGTATACATATATATATATATGTAGTTACAATTTCAATTAATTATGTATATATATACATACATATACTTGGTAGGATGTTTACTTGTCTATCTTGTTGTGGGGTGCTGGTAAATTTTATGGGGATATCTAATATGCTCAACTCTGTTGGGATGATGAAACCAGCCACCAATGATGGTTTTCACAAGGAACCACTGTGTTCAGTGGCCACCCTGGTAGGCTGATCTTCACCAACATGGGTGGCCATCCAAAATGGGTCGGCCAAGTTTGGAAAAGGCCTGCATACAAAAGTACTTGGTTGTTCTAGCATTTGGGGACATTTATCTAGAAGAAATGGGGGTTTAAGCGACAAACAAGGAGCATGTGTCCAATCGCTATGAAGCTATTGGCCACAAAAACAGCCAAATTGTATATCCAAACAGAAACTTTGGGATAGATCTATCACCCAAGAAACAGGGATTTCTCTTTTCAAGAGATTTTATGATGCCTTCAAACATATGAATGACAGAATGACATGTTGCGGAACTCAAGTAGAGCCTCCAGGAACAATCTCTTGGAGTTGCGACATAGCTATGGAAGCCATGGCACTTTCGATGAGTTTCCGATTGAAACATGGTGATTTTCTACAAGATGGGGCCCCCAAGATAGCTAAGTTGGTTTATAAGTGGCTTAACAATGGTTTATGGTAAATATAACTATAGTTAATGGGGATTATAATGGTTTATAAACCAACTTATAACTGGGGGGCCCCATCCTGTATAGCTATGTTCGCTTACTAAAGGGTAGTAAAGCAATAGTACACCACCAATATGTTGATGCTTTGTACCACTCGTTGATGGTAAAATTGGGGATGGTTTGTTACTATTGCTTTGCTCACATGATTCTTGATTCCTAAAAAAACATCAAGCAGCGTGGGGATCGAACATCGAGGGTTGTAAGATCCTCAACATTGCTATTTTCGTCGCCTGGTACACGGATGTTACCCTCTGGTAAACTAACAGTTCGCTGTGGAACATTACCATCTTTAAGTTCGGTAAATCAACTATTTCTATGGGCCATGGCTTCAAGTTCGCAAACTGTTAGTCATTACCAGAGGGTAAATCCCATTACATCCCATTAAATCACCATAAATCACCACAAAAACCAATTAAATCACCATAAAAACCCATTAAATCACCATAAAAACCCATTAATTCACCATAAAAACCAATTAAATCACCATAAATTACCATAAACCACCATAAAAAAACCCATTAAATCACCATTAAAAAACAATTAAATCACCATAACCAGAAGGTAAATCATGTAGTCGTCATTCCCATGTCGGTTACCGGATAGCGGATAGGAGAAGATGGGGACTCGGTGAACGGCAGGCGGGGATCCCCGGTCGGAAGCGTTGTTAAGCTATACGAAAATGGACGAGTCACTTACCCTCTTCTTAAACTGTAACATACTGTAACTAGGAAAATCACCATTTTTAATGGGTAAATCCACTATAAATGTCCATTTTCAATAGCTTTTTGTATATGTTTACCAGAGGGTACTGTAATATATTTCATTGTATTTCCATCTAAAGACATATGTTTTACATTTAGATTCATCCATGGTCTCATATTCCCTGTGGACTGGGCCTTTTTTCAACCCTAATAACCCTAGTGAGGATAAACCAGTCAGACTAACATGGAAAACCGAAAATTCCCTGTGGAAAGACATTGTTCCAAAACATAGGAACAAAAAACAGTGTACCCTCCGGTAAACTAACATAGCTATGGAAAATCACCATTTTCAATGGGAAAATCCACTATAAATGGCCATTTTCAATAGCTATGTTAAATTACCAGAGGGTATTTCACATGGCCAAACAGTGACATTCCTGGAAACATGCCGGCCATGTGTGGTTTTTTTTCCAAACCAATCCCACGAAAAGACGACCAGAAAGAGAAACGGGAAAAGATCGGGAAAAGATCCGGCAAGTGTTCAACGTTTTTTAGTCCCCGCTTAGAAAATTACCCTCTGGTAAACATAGAAAAAACTATGGAAAATCAGGAAAATCCATTATTTTGATGGGTAAAATCCACTATTTCAATGGCCATTTTCAATAGCTTTTGTATGTTTACCAGGCCGGGTATCCCAGTTGTTGTAAACCCAAGAATCAACGACCAACCCTCAAAGCGGCGTCCGGGACGATCCTGGAATTTTTTGGGATCCGTTTCGATGGAAGCGTCGGGTAATGGAATGATAGAACTGAAGAATGATCATCCTGGGACCTCATTGTATTGAATGATCATGGAGTTTTTGAATATACACCATCATTCCATTTAAGAATGATCATTTAAGAATGAATGTATTTGATATTGGTATAATGTTGTATTTGAATGATCGTATACTTTATTTTCTATCATTCCAATATCATCTGCTTGGTGGTGACAACCATGGAATGGATTATGACTTTCCATGAAACAGTTGGGAATTTCATCATCCCAACTGTTACGAACTCCATCATTTTTCAGAGGGGTTGGTTGAAACCACCAACCAGTGGATTTCCCATGATTTACCGTTCGGCATCTTGATTTTCCATAGGCAGACTGTCAAGCTTTCTGGAAAACGTCTTCAATTATGCATGGTCAGATCCAATAGTCAGTGTTTATAACCCATATACGTAACTGGGAGTATTCTGAGTATTCCATACATAACTAGGGGTATACTCGGGTGTAATTATGGTTAATATTCACTTACTAAGTGGGATGCACCCCCAAGTAGTCTAGTCGCATCTAGTCGCGAAGCGAGGGAAACTTCCCAGCCGCGCTATGCAGGGCAGTGAGACGCGGCAAGATGGGCCTTCGCTCTTGATGGATCTGAAAAACTTCTCAGGGTTTCATTTCAGCTGCAGAAAATCACCATTTCTAATACTTAAGGTAAATCAACTATAAATGGCTCATTTTCCACAGCCATGTTAAATAACCACAGGCTATACACTAGTGGTTCATTTATGTTTTTTGGCTTGAAGCTAGAGAACAATGATCCTTTTCTGAAAAAAAGTCACCAAACATGATTTGTTTTCCTATGAATCTGAGGATTAGGGTAAAAACTTAGAGGACTCACAAAAAGATCCAGTCATTTTGAGTGAATTTTCCTTGTGAATTTCCATTGTGAAAGATCCCGTCTGACAGCATCAGATCACCGCCATTTTGATGATCCAACGATCCCAAGTCGTTCAAACACACTTTTGCTATTTTCTACTTGCTATCTCAATGTTTTTTTTTTGTTCCCCCAAAAAATATCATATAGATATGGTTTATACTTTTTGTAGTTTTTTTTTTTAAAAAAATACTTTTTAAGGTTTTTCTTGCTTCAAGCACCCATCTATTTTCTAGTATCAATAGATTCCCAGTTTCACAAAAGGATCCTTCCAGGCAACGTGGTCTTTTCAGAAAAAAACCTTGGGAAAATCCTGGTTCCTGTTGGGTTTTCAAGTTTAGGCTTTTAGCATTTCTGTTGGCTCTTCATGTGAATTTTAAGTTTCGGTTAGCGCATTTCTGTTGGCTCTTCATGTGAAATTTCATACATTTTCATACTTTTTTTGACCACACAGAGTAGCAGAAAAGTCAGGAACATTGACATGACACTCATCCTCACAGCGGATCAGCCACTGCATCCATTCACACAGCCGTAAAGTGCGTACCACAGCACAGATACATACAGATACCATCGCAGCACCGTGAATGTTTCACTCCGTTTAACGACCCAATGCCGGAAAGCCAAGGTAAAAAGGATGCATCAACCATTGCTAGGGAAGGTGGTTTCAAACATGTTTTATTTTCCATTTCATATATGGGATGTTATCCTTCCCATTGACGAACTCAATTTTTTCAAGATGGTTCTTGAACCACCAACCAGCATTGGTTCATGGCTGGTTTCGGATCTTCATTTCGGAGTGCGTACTTTTTGGGGATTCATGGCTGATGACATCAACGAGTTGGTTTCAATATGTTTCAATGTACCCTCTGGTAAACTAACAATTCACTATGGAAAGATCCACCATTTTCAATGGGTAAATCCACTATTTGTATGGTCATGTTCAATAGCTATGTAACAACATAACCAGAGGGTATGTTAAGGGGCCATCCTATCATCCTTTTTGGTGGTGAAACGCACCACATCTTTCAAGAAGCAATTTCCACCATGGTTTCCACCAATCGGATCGCTGGGCCATGCCCTGCTCTGGAAAGACTAACCGGGCTTGGCTAAACCAATAGATTTTTCCTTTTGGGGGAGTGAGATTTTAGAAGATGATGACGCAATCCCCAACTTTGTTTGAGGTGTTTTTTCTTCACCTTGGGACTTTTTTTTTCGGCTTTTTTCAATGTTCACTTGTCAGCTTTATTTCGATGAAATCCCCGGGAGATAAAATAATCTCCATTTGGGGCCATTTAAAATGGTATCATTCAATGGGAAAACATATGATAAATGGCTGAACCGAATCAATTTATGGGAAAACATATGATAAATGATTGATAAATGGTTAAACCAAATCAATTTTTGACATTTGGGAGTCTAGCAGTCTAGCCAAGCAGATAGGGACAGAGATTTGTATGTCTAAAAATGGGACACACATGACATTTTTTGCAAAAAACAAGTCGGGTTTTTCAACTCTTGGGCACCATATATTTTGGAGTTGCCAGACAAGCCCTATTCCCAGACAACCCCACAGGATGGTGCTTCCCAGTTATAAGTTGGTTTATAAACCCCATTAACTATAGTTATATCTGCCATAAACCATAGTGAAATGGGAGTTATTGGCACCAACTTAGCTAACGAACTGGGGCACCACCTTGCACCTGGTTGATGTTTTGCCTTTTGCATCCTTTTGCCCTGATGACCCGAAGCACGAAGAGCCTTCTTTTTTTCCAGGCCTCTGCGTGGCTTTCGGCAGGTTTCTCTTTCGTCCCTCGACACGAAAATCCGTGGCATTTTATCTTCAATGTTTGGATTTAGTGTTTTCAATTGGTCAATGGGAATTTCAGGATCCTAAAATGGAGGTACTGTACCATATAAGGCCATATTTTCTGGGGATATTCCCTTACATAGGCCTAAAAAATAGGCCTTATATATGGTAGGTACCTCCATTTTAGGATCCTGAAATTCCCATTGATTTAGTGTTTTCAATTGATGGTTAATTCCCTGGGAATTTTGCTGGTTAGGTCCTCAGCTTTTCTTGTTGAATTGATTAATTAAGCCGTTTTTTTGCTGGTTCAACCACAGTTTTCGGCTAAACATCAAACTATGAAACCTCTGGCACAAAGACCAGCAGTGGGCGAGCCGCCCAATGATGCCCAATTCAACGGATTTCCATGAGTTTGCACCTCTGCTAAAGTATACTCACATGGGTATTGCTCAAACTCATTGACCCCAATTTTGGGACTCTGATCTGATCATGTATATATATACATAACATAACATAACATAACATAACATAGCACAACATAACATAACATAACATAAGATAACATAACATAACATACTGTAACATATCATACCCATGACCATAACCATAGCCATTACCATACCATACCATACCATACATAGCAACCGCCGAAAAAAAATATATATACACGTTCGAAAATGTTCGAAACCTGTGTCTTCTTTTTTTTGGGAGTTACTATAAATATGTATATATGCATATTATATACATACGCACCATAGTTTATAAAATAATATTGGGGTTCATCGCATATAAGATCCACTATACTTTATTTCAATCAACCATGCTACTCTCCAGTGTCATCAAATGTGGCTTGCTGGAAAATCCTCCATTTAGTTCAATTATTTTCCCAGCTATAAACACCATTTACTGTAGTTCGTGCATTTTCCAGCCAGCCACGTTTGATTTCCCGGTAAGAAAGTGGTATCCATTAAACTACTATTTTTGATGGTTAAGCCACCCTTTTCCCCAGTTCAACCACAAGTTCATGAGTTGGGGGTTTCCATAAATGGAGGGTACCCCAATAGCTGGATGGTTTATAAAGGAAATTCCATCTATAAATGTATGCTTTACGGGTACCCCCATTTCAGGAAACCTCAAAAATGATTACGAACCACTGAAATACTTATCTATGTACAACATTTATATACATTCATTATTGGAGACAACACATGTACATAGTAATGTATCATCTCAATTCATTTTAAGTATCATAGTTATCTGGTTGGTGGCTTCAAACTTTTTTAAATTGTCCATTTCATATATGGGATGTTATCTTTCCCATTGACGAACTCATATTTTTCAACATGGTTAAAACCACCAACCAGGTAACCATTATTATCACCATTGTTATCATTATTGACCATTATTATCATTATTTTTCATAGCTATGTTAAATTACCAGAGGGTATCATACAATACAATGTGAGGCCCCCAAGATATAAGTTGGTTTAGATTCGCCCCAGTAACTAGTTCATTATAAATACCATGAACCATAGTGACATTGGAGTTATTTGCACCAACTTAGCTATCGACTGGGGGCCTCACATTGTAGTTTATGTAAGGGAATATCCCCACAATTCATATGGCCAAAAATATGGTACAGTAAGTACCTCCAATTTAGGATCCTGGAGATCTCCCATTGAAACACTGGGGATTCAAGCAGTCTAATGTGTTTAAAACAATAATAATCCATCCCCCAGTCATCACCATTTGTATAGGTGCTATAAACACCATTCCTAAATGGGTGGTTAACCAATGTCATAAAGGCCACGTTGACCAATTTCACCAACACAACGGCATTTAACCAACCAAAATAGGGATCTGTTTGTCAAATGTGACCCCACAAAAACCAGGGCTATAGGGATCTGGTTAACCAATTCATCACTTCTGGTAAACTAACATAACTATGGAAAATCACCATCTTTAAGTTCGGTACATCAACTCGTTCTATGGCCATTTTTCTATAGGTTGATCACTTGATCTAAGGAACTCCCCCAAGCCTCAGAGAGGCCCGCCTCTTGGACTGCGATCCGCACGTGCGGAGCCCGGTATAAATTTTTTACGTCCCATGACGTGATCCAATGACGTGACGTGATTGGTGGATGGATATGGTACCCACGTGGTGCACCACAAAAACTGGGAGCCACTGGATATCTAGGGATATCTAGGGATTGATAGTGGAGCTTGGATATGATTCATAGTGATGAATGGTGATTGATAGTGATTATAATAGGGATTGAACCTGGTAAACATAGAGAAAAAGCGAACTGGAAAAAGGCCATCAGTCGAAATAGTGGATTTACCGTAATTTACCCATGAAAAATGATGATTTTCCATAGCAAACTGTTAGTTTACCAGAGGGTATCTGGGAGCATTGTTACTAGGGATTGATATGGATTAATAGTCATTATTGGGGATTAATAGGGATTTATATAGTGATTAAGCCAAACACCATATATCTGGGTAAATTTCATCACGATCTCACTATTCTCCCGAAACCTGGAATCATGGTTAAGGGGAAATTATCCCCAAATGGCCGAACTATTCAGGTTAGTGAAGTATTATTATTTGCCCATATATATATATATATATGTATATGCATATGTATATGTATATGTATATGTATATGTATATGTATATGTATATATACCACTTGTGTGGTTGTTATCATCAATTGAATAACTACTTCTGCATAGGAAGAAACAACCCAAACTGCATCTAACTTCAAGGATCAACAGAACTGCCACACTTGAGGCCTTTGTGCCTGTGCCAGTACCTCTGTGGAGTGTGAGGCGCACCCCTGGGGGGTAGAACATTGGGACCATTGATAGGTGTTTACCCTGAGGTAAACATAGAAAAAGATGTGGAAAAGCCAGGGGTCTCCCTGGGGAAATGATCGTCTAATGTCGGATTTTCCAAATTTCTATGTGAGTTCACAGGAGGCGAGGTGTGATGATAGTCATTAATGGGGATTAATAGGGATTTATATAGTGATTAAGCCAAAGACCATATATCTGAGTAAATTTCATCACGACCTCACTATTCTCCCGAAGCCTGGAATCATGGTTAGTAAGGGAAATTATCCCCAAATGGCCGAACTATTCAGGTTAGTGAAATATTATAATTTACCCAGATAGATGATCTCAACATTGAACATAGGCAGAATTCTCGGTGCTCTTGAACTCACCATAAATTGGGAAATTTGGGAAGCCGCCTGCCAATGTTTTTATAGTGAAAAGATCGGAGCAGCCAGTGGATTGGCACAATCCTTTCGCCAGTTCCACTAGGGCACTGCCTGAAGTCTTACCAGCAAGGCCTCTGTTTGGACCATTGGATCTTGAAAACCTTTACAAAAAGGTCCCTCACAATCGATCAGTAAACATCCCCAGAAGATCCCAGAGATATCACCACAATCTCAAAAGTCGAAAAATCATCACGGGATGTCTCAAACAAATCAACCCGCCAAAAAATGGATTCAAATGCATTTTCATATTTTTCACCAAAAATTGGATTTATTGATAATAGCTATAATCAACCCAAAACTCCAAACAAATCTCTATGGAATATGATTTACGATTTCCCCCCGACATTGGATTTGTTGGTTCTATTGGATGTTTATTAACATTCACCCAAAATTGGATTTATTGATAATCAACCCAAAGCTGCAAACAAATCTCAATGGAATATTAACGATTCCCCCAAACATTGGATTTTTTTGGTTCTATTGGATTTTTGGTTCTATTGGATGTTTTTATTAACATTCACCAAAAATTGGATTTATTGATAATGAACCCAATCATCCAATACGTTAATGTTTATTAATTATATAACAAATCTCAAACAGAACATCAACCTCTCCACCAGAGGCCTGATGGGCTCCGACCACAGAACCTCTACGAGGCGTGAATTTGTATTGTGATTGCATATGGGGGGTTCGTATACTATCCAATATATATATATATACACAGACATGATATACAATATGATATACAATATGATATATATATATATCATATATATACACATATCATATATATGCATATGATATATATATTATTATATATATATTATTATATATATATATTTTATTATATATATATATTATTATATATATTATTATATATATTGAGGATTATTACATATATGATCTTGATCCATGATGGGAATTCCCCGAAAACGCTTTGTCCAAAAATGGAGTACCCCAAAATCCAATGGTTACAGACCAGAAATTGTGTCGGTTAATCCCCATGTTTGGACAGCTTACCCTCTGGTAATTTAACATAGCTATGGACAATCACCATTTATAGTGGATTTTCCCATTAAAAATGGTGATTTTCCATAGCTATGTTAAATTACCAGAGGGTAATGATGTTTATGGTAGGGGGCCATACAATGAGGTTTGGGATTTATTTGAAATTCTCAATATGTAGGAAATTTTACTTTTGATTTTTGCAGATTTCTGGACTAGCCCTCCAAGAATCGCTTCCCAAAGAGTGCAGGAAGGGTACTTCTGCAACTTAATCTGATTTCATTTGACAGGAAGTATCTGAACATCTTATCCAAATGGGTACCCCAAATACATAGAAAGGACGACTTCCCTAGCAATGTCCGGTTTTCCTTGTAGCTTTCCTAAATCTGGAGTAATCAAGTCGTGGCTTTCCAAGATTTCCAGGGGATGCCTCCCCAGTCTCCAACCAGAAGAGTTGCTTTGGGCTGGTCCCAAACGGATTGCTTCGGCGAGATTTCCAGACCCAAATTTGGACGCCACGGATCTCCACGGTTTTACTTGCGCAACAGAACCTTTTTGTTTCTGCAGTTTGACAGTGAAGAACAACCATGTTTTGGACAAACGAATGAATCATAGTGTTATTAGTGCCGGTCACAAATCCCATTAAAAATTCCTTTATAAACTCTTAAACACCCAGCAAATGCCTGTCTATATCTACATATATATATATACACGTATATCTACATATATACATATACACATACACATCATGTTTTATCATTTTTATACCCATGTGTATCTCCGATCCTCCTGGTAAAAAAACATGGTTTAAAAACCGCATTTGGATATCACCATGCCTCGGTGAGAACTCGACATAGACCTTGGATCTGGGGATCAAAAGCTACAGGATGGGGCGGATGGGGCCCCAGTTCGGAATCGCGAAGTTGGTGCAAATAAGTCCAATGTCACTAGGGTTTATATGGGTTTATGGAGAATATAACTATAGTTAAGGGGGATTATCAATTTTATAAATCAACTTTAACTGGGGGGAACCATCCTGTAGCGGTTTCAAAGATTTATTGCTTTTTCAACCATATACGGGATGATGGGTTGAGATGGTCAGCATATTTTGGGATCACCCAGCTGGGCCATGGGAACATGTTTGCAAGCTGTGAAATAACCGGAGGGTACCTGATTGATAAAATCATATGAAATCCTCCGATTTTATCAATATGTTCCCAGGTTAAATCATCATTTTCCCAGGTCACATCACCAGGCTATTTCCCAGGTGAAATCATCATGAAAACCCAGGTGAAAATCCAACAGGAAATCCCCAGATTATACCAGATTTGTATCATCTTTTGATCATCTTCCAGGCCTCGGCACTTCCGGGCCTTGCGCTGGACACAGCCTTGTTGCCTTGCGACTTGGAACAGATGGGGCCCTGGGGTGGTCCGAGTGATCCCCTGACATATGATTTTAAGATTCTGTCTTAGTATCCAGTCTGACATTCTTTCTGGCATTCTATGTGACATATGTTCTGACATTCTATTCCGACATTCTATCTGACATTCTTTCTGGCATTCTCTTCTGGCATTCTATCTATCTGGCATTCTATCCGACATTATCTGAAATTCTTTTTGACATTCTTTCTGGCATTCGTGTCCAGGCGTGCCCCACAGCATCTGGAGCTGGCGATATGGTGTTCGGGTCCAAGCGTGCCCGCATCCGGAGCTCGCCACATGGCTCGGACGGACAAGATTGACATCAGGCGGAGAAGGAGTAGGCGCAAGAGGAAGAGGCCAGGATGAAGGAGGAGAGGAAGGAGGGAGGAAGGAAGGAAGGAGGGAAGGAGTTGCGCCTTTGTTAAGACCTAGAGACGCTCACCTGGCAGGTGGGGAATAATGGGATCTAATGAGATATCATGGGATATAAAGGTATTTAGATATAATGGAATAACTATAGTGGATATGATTCACATCCATAATTTAGATTAATTTAGTGGTTCTAACTAAAGGTGATAGGATCTAATGTGGATTGAGTTGGGATTTGATGAAATATCATGAGTTCCCAGCGTCGACCTGTGTGCCAGGTCCATGTTTCTCTGAGTGCCAAGACTAATTCACTGGAATACGAAATATATAACTAATTATATCATTTAGTTATAGCTCCATATCCCAACTTAGGGTGAAAATCACCACGGTTATACCATGGTTATAACCTTTTTTTTCCGGAGGGCTATTGCCGCTATTTTTTTTCCGCAGGTTTTGGCATTATTTTTGGGTTCCTGGTTCTATACTTTCCTGCTTCTCTGCTGTTCTGCTTCTCTGCTTTTCTGTTTTTCTGCACCATTCTGCACCATTTTTTTCCTCAGCTGCATCGACCAAGTAGGTTGGAACGACCCTCCAAGGTCGCCTGCGTGGCGGCCCACGGCCCTCGCAGTTCGTCTCCCAGCTGGCCGCTTTGGTGGCACCGTTTTGGAAAGGGGAACCGATGGAATCCGGGAAAACATGGGGGAATATACCATCTGGTTATTTAACATAGCCATGGAAAATGGCCCATTTATAGATGATTTTCCCATTAAAACCTCCATTTATGAGGGATTTTCCATGACTATGCTAAATAACCAGATGGTAAAAACTTGGCATTGGGTAATTTAAATTAATTTAACATAACCCAGAACTTCAACGGACACCAAAAACTCACCCAGTCACAACGCCTAGGTTTAACCTAACCTTTGTGAAGCTGGTCAACTTCGATGAAATTACAACTTATTATGATAAACGTGAAAAGGCCGTGAAAAACCCGTGAAAATATGGTTCTGGATGTGTTCCATAATTTCCTGTAACATGGGTAAACTGTAGCCTTCTAGTCAAACCTGCCCTTTGTGACAACGGACTCAATAAACCTATCCTTTGGAAGCGCTGGGTAGCTATGGAAAATGGCTGGAACATGGTTCCACATGGTTATTTACAGGATGATTTACCTATATTTTACCTATTAGTTAACAATTAATGGTGATTTTCAATAGCGATGTGAACAAAAACCAGAGCTCAGAATCCAGAGGCAATGGGTTTTGAAGATGTAGCCCAAAATGGTATGGGTTTTTTCTACGAAGCATGACAGATGTTGCTTCCAGAGTCTCTAAGTTTTCACCAGATATAAAAATGCACCCTTTGAAACCAGGCTTGATACCTGAGTTCCTACTGGAACTCTTCATTTTGAGGTCCCTCTGTAGCATGTGAGGGAAAAAAACTGGAAGGATTTCCGATGGATTTCTGATGGCTTTCCCCATCCCGGAGCTTGGTTTCCGGATGTTTCGAAGAATGTATGACGACCGAAGCATGGCCGACTGAACGTGATGAACATGATGAAATTGTAAGGTAATCATCCCTCACATGGTTTCAAAAATATGATGTGGGATTTATATGGATCAATTAGTGGATAAATCCACAAACAATTGAAGATTTACCTGAAAAAAGGTTCAAAACCATTGGGGGTTCATCAACTGACCGCTAGTATCACTAAATATCAAACCACAACAGTAGGAGGTTTTCTAGTTATTTAATCATGTTTTATCATTTTCTCCTGTGGGGGTTTCCATACATGGAGGTACCCCAATAGCTGGTTGGTTTATAGGGGAAAATCCCAATCTAAAATGGATGATAACTAGAGGTACCCCATTTCAGGATATTTCAGGAACCCCCATTTTGTCACCAAAAATGCCAGAAAATGGTTCTGACGACACATTTTTTCCAGGTACCTCATTTCTAAAATGCTTTGTATTGCTTCAGGATGGTGCCCTCCGTAGCCATTTTGGCTCAAGCGCCTTTGCTCCACACCCCTTTGTTCGGGCCATCCACAGCAGCCACGTTTCTGTTCTGCATGCAATGCTGCTGAGCTCGCTCATTGTGGAAGACGAGCCTTATGTGGACACTGCGGTGACGGTGTGCCTGAGAAGGTATTCCCTGAAGCCATGGTGTGCTTGGATGGTGCACGTGGGCGTGTACCACACGTCGCTCATGCTCTACACCAAGACCGCGTGCTGCGAAGTGTCGCTGAGTAGAGCTGGCCTTGAACTCTTGGAAGGAGATGAGCCTGACACAGCCTATGGCCCGATGTATGATGAACTCATGCTGGGCCACACCACGCTCGCCTTGGCGGAATCGGCAGTCAGACAAACACCCACCCAGTACCACTTCGTGGTATACAATTGCCAGAGTTACGTGGGCGCGTTATGTCGAAGGATGCCAGGCGTGCCTCCTCCAGTGGTAAATAGGCTGCGCACCACCCTCGTTGCCGCCCTCCTGCTGCTCCTGGTAGCGGCCCTTGTGGCTGGTCTGGCGCTGCACCTCTGCCACGGTGCAGCGGTTCCGGCGCGCCCGGTGGTCTTCTTGGAAGTACGCGAGGAGGCCATTGAGGACCTCACCACCGCTGTGACCCTACGACGTGACTTGGCGCGCGCCGCGCCGCTCTTCAGAGAATCTTTGCGGCTGGTGGTCCCCGACAAGGAGACGATAGGGTCACTACCAGCTTCACGGTGGGAATTCCTTCACAAGGGGGGAGAGGTGCCCGGCTATATCCTGAAGTGTCCACAGCTGGCTGGCGCGTGCAGGATTGTTTCTACGATATGACCGTTCTGATCTTGAAACAAAATTTGTGGCAAGAAAAATTCATTGCTCAGAGGGTGCGACCTCTGCATTCCTCAGACCAAACAAGGATGGTCTCAGATCTCTGGGCTGGAGCTAAATGAAATCTGTGGTGGGAAAAAAAAAAAGAAGAAAAAAAAAAGGCCCCGGCGGTAAGGGGGGGGGGGGGGAGGCCCGCGGCCCCGCGGGGGGGGGCGGGGGGCGCGGCGGGGG
>Ga0126342_10005067_pt1 | contig 22803 bp, 16 predicted proteins | sample Cyp1metagenome_FD_92528 | JGI IMG/M metagenome (GOLD analysis project Ga0126342, IMG submission 92528) | Coral microbial communities from Lord Howe Island, Old Settlement Bay, Australia - Cyphastrea 1 metagenome | ecosystem: Host-associated > Invertebrates > Cnidaria > Coral ...
AGACCGTAAATACCAGTAAAAGTACAAAAAGGGTAGGTACAGGGGGGGGGCACCATATATATATATACTGTGTATATATATATATCCTATCAATTCCTATCATATATTATTCGATGCTGTATACAACCCACCCACACTTTGGTTCCGTTTCGGTGCTCGGGATGTGCCTGCAACAGTTGCTTCCGCAGATCTACCAGTAGGCTATCCAGCAGCGTCGCATACGACGCCGACGTCATGACGTCCCACCACCGGCCGCGGGCACTGGCCACACCGGCCACACCCAGCCCGGCTGGAAGCTGCAAATGGCCGGCCGGTAGCAAAGTAAAGTTCACCAAAAAAGACGGGGCCACGTTTGGTGAAGAGAAATTATTCTTGTCCATTTGCTTTGGCCTGTTTTCAGACAAAACCATATCTATTCATATCTATTCGGGGGTAGCATGGATAGCTCTCCCGCCTTATACAAAACTTTCAAAAGTGCCCGATAAGGTGAGGATCCCCAACTAGTTGGTTTATAGCCCCCATCCGTTATCTATCTGTCTATCTATCTATCTACCTATCTATCTTTTCTATCTTTCTATCTATCTATCTATCTATCCATCTATCTATCTATCTATCTATCTATAAATAAGTAAATACAGTATATATATATATATATCTACCATAAACCATGATCATTGCACTTATTCACCGACTTAGCTTCTCCGAGATGTGGGTCGCGCCCCCACAACCGCCCATCCCACCTTTTTGCCGTTGGCTCCATGAAGTCGGACCGATTGAGTGGAGCTACCGGCTCCATTATTTAAAAAGGTGTAAGCTGGTTGGCGGTTGGTGGTTGGTATACTGTGGATAATGGCTAATATATGGTTAATATATGGTTAATATATGGTTATTATATGGTTAATATATGGTTGTTATATGTTATCAAATGGTTAATATATGGTTATTATATGGTCATTATATGGTTAATGATGGTTAATAGTAAGCTGGTTGGTGGTTGACCCACCTCCTGAAAAATATGAAAGGCAGATTGGATCATCATCCCAACTATTGGGGAAAAATTTAAATATGTTCCAAACCACCAACCAGTTCAGGTGTACGTAAGGGATATACCCCCAATTTCTATACCTTTATATGGCTTAGTTCCTGCAGTTTAGGTACCTGAAATTGCCATTTGATATTTAAAACAAAAAACACATAGTTACACATGGTTAACAATGATCTCTATATATTGTGGCTAATATCCTTCAGATCCCTTCAGTACTCAAACAGGGTCCTCCATTGCCATGTTTGATTACTGGAGGGTATACCTTCCAGAAAGTATCCAAAGACTTGTAAAAAGCTAATGGTCTCGTAGGGTTTGCCTATTGTGCATTTGTTGGAAAGGGATGGAAAAAGTGTGCCCACCCTTGAGTCACCATCGGTCCATAAGTTGATGCAATGATCATGGATGGATACAGCCTGATGACTGTCTTGCTTCCTGGCCCCCTTTCAGTTGATTTAACTTATTGTTGATTTAGCTCCGTGGATAGTTTCCCATGGCATGGTATGCTACTAAGGACAGCATCGGACCAACAGCCATCATCACTGAGCCTCTTGGCTGGTCACAATTAAACGTGAACAAAAAGGTCAAAGGGGTAGAGTGCATATGGGTCCTAATGATCCTATGTTCAAAACATCATTACTAGTTGAAATATTTGGGGCCCTTTGTCGCGTCATATGCAGTGTCTAAATCAAAAACACAATGAACTTACACACAAAATATTTGGCAATTTTTTGGTATCCATTTTGTCGGCTTGCACCCTTGTGTACACGTGTTTACCCTCGAAGAAACGCAGAAAATGGGACCCAAGGTGTGGCATGACTCAGTAATTACAATCAACCAGAGTTTCGTTATTGGGGAGTGTTTGAATAGGCTGAGGGATTGCTTTCCCAACATCTTCACAATTCCAGCTTCTAAATGCATCATCGCTCCCGGTGGAGCCAAGCCAGCATCTGGTAGACATCTGAGCCGAAATGAGGTGCAGATTCTTTTTCGAATTTGGGTTAAGCATGTACTGTAAGCAGTGATTTTTGCACAAACATCTTTGGTGGTCTGCAACCTAGAAGAAAAGTCTAGTGGAGGTTCATACCCAAGAGGGATGGGAATACATATATATATATATGCGAACATATTCACACAAAAATGTACCTCCAAAATTTTAAGCCATCTAAATGTACAGTAGATGAAAACTCAAGCTGAGTGCTGGAACTCAGCTCTGACCGCATGCACACATACGCACACGACCAAACCACACCCACACCACTTGTAAAGAAATGATCGCATACGTGACCTGTTTGGGACTTTAACCCCTTCATGCAAATAGACCAGATTGCGGCAAGCCCGACATGAAATGAGATCGATACATGTGCGATGAGTGCATATATTGCGACATGCCAGTTCTGATTCATTGGTGGCCAAGTCAATTCGTTGGTCCAAATCCTGTTTGTTGACTACTACCCTCTGGTAAACTAACATAGCTATTGAACATGGCCATTTATAGTGAGTTTTCCCATTTAAAAAAAATGGTGGATCTTTCCATAGTTTTTTGTATGCTTACCAGAGGGTAGCCTACAGCAACCATGGAAAACGCAGATCATTTTGTGGAGATGCATGGAGTCGACTACAGTAGCTGTTATCGTATGTATGGGGAGAAGGTCATCCCATGGATCATAGGCGGTTAATAGGCCTGGTTACTATTGATTACTCAATTCCCGATTCGCAGATTATGATAATTATGATAGATTATTTATGATTATCCTGTGTATAACCGTTTATAGGATTTATGTTATGGTTATCCCGTTTAAGTTCAGCAAACCCCACCAACACTGTAGCCACTCATGGTCCATGGGGCGCTCCGCCAACGAACCATGGGTCACCACGTCGCCCGAGGGTCCCAGCTCCCTTCTTCCACATGGGCACGGGCCTTGGGGTGTCGGCCAGCTCCGCAAAAGGTGGAGAGGGCAAAACCACGGAGGATGGAAAGAAATTTAGTCATCAATGAGATAATATAGGATACAGTAATAAGATATAATACAAGTAGAGCCAGAGATTTGTGAAGCCAACCACTATGTTGGTCGCCTGGATTTGCTTCAAGGATCTCATTGCAAATTGCTCCAAAGGCTGGAGAGCAACAGAGGTGCTGGGTGGACGTGAAGGTTCTTCATTACCTGTAGAAGGTTGTAAAGACAGTCCAGTGGGTTTGGAGTTTGCGCTTTCAAAATTCTGTGCATGACCCAGACGATATTGATGCCGTTGGGACTTGAATGCAGGCAGATTACCATGGACGCAAAGGTGTAGCCGATGCTGGCTTCAAACAATGGCTCGCTACTCCCTTTAGTAGACACTTCATAAGAGGATTATTGGCCTGCTCAGCCGCTCGGCCACAGTGCTGAGTTTTTGGGCTGGTAAGGCATCCAGGCGACAATTGCATCTCGAGCAAAGTGCACACACACATATACATGTATATATATATATTTATAATTTATAATATCTGTATGGAATTATATGAACATATCTGTGTGTGATTAAAGGATATATACAAGTAATTTGCGGTTCAGAGGTATATCATATATTTAGACGAAGGATGACGAAAGTAAATTGGGTTCGGACGTTGTTTTCGAACCATGGAGTACCAGTTTGATCAGCTGATTCATGGGAATCATGCCCTACAGGCCCTAGCTATAGGGCAAGTAATCCAGCGGAAAGCTGGGTGTGTCTACAGTATCCTTCACTGGCCTAGAATGTGGTAGAATCCGGATTTTTCATGACCTGCACAAATATGTAGCATGACCCGGCTGACTCACGATTTAGTCGCTTGTCTTAGCACTGGACTGCCAGACGGATCTGACAAAGACGAATTAAGGAGAATGGCCGGCTGGCCCAGGCGACTGCACGCCAGCATCGCCAGCTCCACAGACATGACCATCAAATGTTCGGTACTTCGTAACAAGCGACACGCTACCAAAAGGTGGGTCAATCGCAATTGTAAAGCTTGTACCCTCTGGTAAACTAACAGTTTGCTATTGAAAATTGCCATAGAAATAGTGGATTTACCCATTAAAACTTGTGATTTTCCATAGTTATGTTACTTTACCAGAGGGTAAAAAGTGGTTCTTCTGGTCCAAAAGACGCTGTTTGCCGGGAGTGATGCAAACGCCTGCATCACGTTAACGTTCGATGTCTGCCACTCGTAAGCGGTCAACGTAGTAGTCCCGTGGACGAGATGGACGGCGTCTAGGCTGTCTGTCATCGCGTGACCTCCAATTCTGACTTTCTGAAGCCCCTCCCTTTCTCTCCCAATGACCCTGGGTGACTTCTCATCAAATTATATATTTGATCTACGCCTCACCAAACCTGTGTGACAACACATGCAGCATCCGTTGCTGCATTTTTACAACTGGCAAAATCTTGCCATACCTTATTATCATTAAACATTCATGTTCTATGTCCTTCCTTGTTCTTGTTGACATTTATCATATTTAGGAATCAGCCTATTTAATCCTATTTATTTATACCCATAGTTTTCCCAGGTGTCCTGCGCACATCCCCATTGCCACCATCCGAGTGGCGATGCACCAGCTTCCTTCCGCGAAAGCCAGGCGTCCGGTGCTGGTTGTTTCTGGCAAGTTTCTCTTAAAGTTTAAAGGAAAGAAAACAAAAATCCATTGGTTTCAAACACCATTACCTAACCATGCATATTTGGGGAGTAATACACCTGTCTTTCAGACCCAAATGGATCTAGAACCAGCGTTTTGATTTTGTTTAGGCTCCATGTCAAACAGCAGGCCAAAGAGTCAACCTGGATAACCATCCGCGACTATAGCAAATGGTTCCCAAACAGAACTGACATAATATAGCAATGTACATATACATATTCATATAACATGCGTTGTTTTATGCGTATCCGAACATGATGGGAAAATATCTATTGCATACGTGTAGTGAACATATTCCCCCTATATAACATGCCCAACAGTTCGACCAGCCAGCCTCCAAGGAACCGTGTTTGCTGCTGTACCTCAATGACATGATTGTGGGCATCTGAAGATCAGCAATGTCTAGGCAAATTGGTGAATATAAAGTATGTACCCCTGTCCCTCTATACATATGTATATATATATATATATACAAATATGTATGTATGTATACGTATATATATATATATATACGTGTATGTTGTGCCCCAGTACATTGCACACATTTAGTAGATATGGATAGATATGGTATGATATGGTTATAAACGAACTTATAACTGGGAGAGCTTTTCCTGCAAATGACAATAATTCGTTACACTTCACGAAACCGACATGCGCATTTTGCTTGGGAGGTGCTCTCTCGCTGGACATGTTTTTGGATCAAATTCTGGGGAGAAACTGGGCCGCCAAGATGCTGCTGAGCTAAAGCTTTCATCAAGGGGTGCGAGATTTTGATGCCCTGACGGAACAGCGGTCCAGCGGTCCAGCGGCTAAAACCCAATGAGAGGGAATGCTGCACTTTTTCAGGGCCAATATAATCTAAATATATAATTAGGATAACTAGCAGTGATGGTTATGACTGAGCTGACTGCCCTTCTGGTACCTCCCCTCATCAATGAATCGCCACCCGAAGTTGGAGAGGACGTACCCATAGGTGTCTCTCAGCCTCACAGCGCTTCCCAGCGCTGACACCCGCTCAGATGTCAGGAGAGACATCAGCTCGCCTGTGACGACGTCCGAGGCAGTTGCTGCGATGTTGATGACGGCGTAGGGCGGGCGCTGCTCCAGGCTATGGTGCAGTGACAGCGTGAGCCACGCCAGATTCTGAAAATGGTGAGGTTTCCCTTTTCTTGGTTCCCGCATTAATATGAACAATATTAAACAATAACTTAGACTTAGTTGGTAGCTTGGGACCCCGCATTTCAAAGAAGCCCCAAATGTGCAAATAAAAATGCCTACCATTGCTGTCAATTTTGATGGGTTTTCAGTGTCATAACTCCAAGGACAGTCATCACCAGGGTGGTGAAGACACAGCCTTTTTGTCACAGCATTCATGGGACAATTGATTTGAAACAAGTGCCGTAGTGGAAATATAATGAAATATATACTGTATAGTATATACATTCATTTATTATTGGTTGTATGTTTGTTCATGAAAATAGGGTACCCCTAAATCCACTTGTTACTCCTCATTTTCACTACTGAAATGACTGTCTTGGCGTTCTAGTTCAGACACAGCCAAATCACTAGTTTCATCCACTCGGCACAGGCATCATCCACCCAGAACCGAACTTCTGGAGACGAACTGCTGTGGCTGCTGCTTGGTGGATTCAACTTGTCCCAAAAATGATGTAGAATCATAGTATAGAAGGCAACCTTGATTGTATAGATATATCATGATATATCACAAGAATTCACAACATATACACTTCCAAGCACATATTGTCATGCAGTTACCCCCAAAAGCCACCAAAACGTAGGAACACATGTGGACATATCATACATAGGTGGTACAGGAAACCAGGGCGGACAGCAAAAATCCAACTCTTCAACTATTCCAGCATCACCCGCAGTCTTGGGTTGTTCGCTTCCGTCTTTGACTGGATCTGGGCTATAGTCATAGATTCTTAGTTATATATAGTTATATCGTGTCACAAAGGGTACCATATATGATACCATGATTATCTCCACTGCACCAAGTGCCTAAACTGCATCCGTTCCCCGGGAGACCACTGGACCCCTGACTCGTTACCTGTATCTGCGCCACCGCCAAAGCAGCTTTCCTGGTATATTCCTGCACCTGGCAAAGAGAACCATCCCACAACATGGGATCGAAGTTCGGGGTTAATCTTTCACATGACCCAAACATGTATGTGTATGTATTTATACTATTAGACAGTATGTATATATATAAACATAACTATATAGTTATATATATGTATATATATATATATATGTGTATATGTGTGTATGTGCATGTATATTGGTTTGTTGGTACTTTTTTCGAGCTCTCCCCAGTGATTTGCGCTCAGCTTCCCATCGGCTCAGCTTGAACCACCATTCGAACAATAGCATCCGAAAAGGAGATGATGGGATCCCGAAGTCATCTACCACTAAACAGCCACATAACTATATTGGAAAAGCCACCCATTTTCAATTGGTAAATCCACTACAAATGGCCATTTTCAATAGCTATGTTAAATTACCAGAGGCTATTTCTATATCAATAAAATGGTAAAGGTATCAACACTTGCAGGCAAAAACAGCCCGTGTTCAATGGTAACTAAAAATAGTAATTTGCAGGCAAACCTGCGGAAAGATCTACGAATCATGGGTTTTTCACATCTCCGTTAGTTGACAGGGGCACCGATGGAAATGCAAGAACTGCACCTGCGAATCCTGGCGAAAAACACTCCCAAAACACCTCGTCGGAAAAGGTGAAATTGTCCAGGATATGCCGTAAGTTGTTTAAGGACCTTAGAATTTAAGCATAGCTGGTCACCCCAGGATAGCTGCTTGAAATTGTATCTTGAAAATAATAACATTCAGTGGCACGTGTCATATTCAACTGATCAAGGTGGAACATACAAGATGGGGGCCATCCAGTTATGTTTGTTGGTTTATAACACCATCTAAAGATAGTTATTTGCGTATCATGCACTATGGGCGCTATGGTTATTATGATCATCCCAGTGGTTGTGTTTTTTGTTCCACCCATCTTCCCGTGAATTTATTAAACACCCAATTAAGTAGTACACATTCGTGTGAATATCAAAAATAACAATATAACAGCTCCCAATAAACAATGGTTTTCTACTATAAATCCAGATTATGTGCAATTGTCCTATTAAACCATGGTTTCGTTTGGGGCTGTTTAATATTGTTTAATACTTTAAGGGGGGGATGAGTGTATCTCCATGCATTTCTCGTAGCACGAATCACTTCTGGTGGAGCCTTGACATGAACGTGTGGGCCTCCAATGGATATGATTGGCACACTACATTTCGACAATTGGCAAAACGATGCTGCACCTTCCGTCTCTTGCTTTCCCAACAAAAAGGTGCTACAGTATTACCCTCTGGTAAACTAACATAGCTATTGAAAATGGCCATTTATAGTGGATTTTCCCACTAAAAATTGTGATTTTCCATAGCTATGTAAACGTTTACCAGAGGGTATCTGCAAACAAAAAAAATATTCATGCCCAAACTAGTAGTACAGCCACAAACTTCGGGCAATTCTCCCTCCAGAATCATTTTTTTGCAAGCTGGGCCCCAAGGGCCCCAGTTGTGTCTGTTGGCTTATGAATCCTGTAAACTAGAGTTGTATCTACCACAAACCATCGTTATTGGAGTCATAAATCACTAATCATGAATTAACTATATTGACTTTAGATCATATAGATTCTATAAACCATAGCTATTGGAATCATAACCACCAAAAAAATCGTAATTATAAGTATACCTGCCATTAACATCCATAGCTGTCGAGGCTGCGCCAAGGGTCGTCTCTACACCTTCAATGTTCCGCCCTGACCCAAGGGGGGTTGGAATTCTCAGGTATAATATACCTATTATGAACTATAAATGGAGGTGCCCTAAAATGGGACCCCCCAAAGCATCCAAAAACCATAGGGTACCTTCATTTTTGGAAACTTGATAAATCTGGGAAAATGACAATATCTCACAGCCTGAAATAAGGTTATTTTGGAATAGCTACCCTTCAGATTCACCAGCATCTATGGTGAGGTCGTAGTGAGGTCGTTATAATTTACCCAGATAAATGGTCTATGAATGGTTCATAAGTGTACTCGCCTGAGAAGTTACGGAACGATATACGGATTATTATAAATGGTTCATGGGTACAATACACCATCAAGGTATGGTCTGATGGTAAACTGATAATGGTTCATAATACCTGAGACTTATCACTATTATACAAGTGGAACTATGTATAAGCATACAAAAAATATGTATAATTAGCCTGTGATTATTATGGATGAATGGTTTACCATGATCTATGATTTTATATGAGTAATGGCTAGTATATAGTGATTGATGGTCATTAAATGTTACTAGTGTAATGGAAATACCCTTCGGTAATCAAACATGGCTAGCCTAGAAGGTAACCTCGTGCACTGAAGGTATCAGCTCAAATCAGCTCGGGTATGACAAGACCTTCCACTGAGACACAGTATGTTGGTAAATGGTGAGGTTTGGTTGATGTGTTTGGTATTGATGGCAAAATTAACTCATCTTCTCTAGAAACTCTATTCCTAATGGGTATTTGCTTTGTGTTTTCAACATGGCTATGTAATATGTGATTTGTAAAGAATTTCAGGTATAAACCAACCAGTTTCCGTTGCCCAAACCTTGGCACCAGGATCCAACCGCGCCTAGGTGTGATGTGGACAGAGCCTTTCGCAGGTTTTGCATCTCTTGGAGAAGGATTTTTCCTCATCGCTGCCGGGAGGCAAAACCCTGCAGCCCCTCTGCCCACAAAACCGTGGGGATATCTGGGCGAGACCTGGCAGGTGGAGACTTCAATAGGCAGCATTTCCCAAAGATGGGGAGGTCAACGAACAGCAATGACACTCCGGTGATTTAATAATTGGCTATGAAACATTGGTTGTGTTTAATGTGTTGAAATAATGGAAAACCAATAGTGAACATCACGATTTTAATGGATAAATATGATAAATCCTCGAGCTAAATCGGACATGGCTTCTGTAGCTATGTAACAAATGACCCCGGGGCTAAAATGCTGATGCACCAACAAAATATACGAACAACTTGGAGGCCACAAAGCAAAGATTCTGCACTAATAAGATGACACCCACGGAGTAGTCCCAGGGTGACCCCCTCAAAGGCCAAACTATATCATAGCAGGAGAACCGGACAAGTCATCAGGACATGTCAAGGGTGATCCGCACCAACCCTACTTTCAGGAGCATATCATCCTGCTAGGGGGCATTTCATTCACATGTGGATTCCGGCCACACTTATTCACCAACCACCCATAAATCTAGGCTGTTAGCTATAAAAGCCTGCTTTGTTGGTGGTTCCATGGTATATGTCCGCCTCCATTTCAGTATTCCTCACATGGATTTCTCCAGAAATGGGGTGTATACCCCAATGTGGCGCTCTGAGCGGGGAAAAATACCGTAAACTATTGGATGTTGGGGCGCCAACTTTTTGTGAACAACTCCATACGTTTATTGGTCATTAACAATTTTTATATACATATCCTGAAGAGCAAAATTAAAATGTTTGAGTGGCTAGTCAACTTCCCCAAGAACAAACATATGTTCAATTGGCTAGATGGCTATAAGGCTAATTATACATGATAACCATATAACTATAACCCATTACACTGTGCAATATAACCATATATACTGTATATATATATATATTATATATATTATATATATATACAACCCAATTCAATCTGATTACAATTAGCCAGTTGCAATGTGCCATAATCCTCCATACGACCCACACCGTCGGATTGGGCCAGTGGTCTCATTTTATCTTCCTCCGGTAAGATGTTGGCCTGTCCCATCCTTGGTCAGGCCATAGGCATTGAGGCACCGCAACATCCCTCCGCCACGTTCGGAAACGAGTTTATATACCCTCTGGTAAATTAAGATAGACCCTGAAAATAGGCTAATTTGAATGGAAACTAATCTTCCAACCCCGATGACTGCCAGGGTCTATATGTTAATTTACCAGAGGGTATCTCTAAATAGAGCCTACCCATAGACAGCAACGTTCGGGTGGATAATGCAACACATTTAGATTTTCATGATTCTTGGGTGCCCTATGGTGCCTTTCCATGCCCCTGTGAGTGGATAACAGGTGCCACCTCTCTGGTCACAATGGAAGCTAGCATAGTGCTTTCAGGTGAAGGTTGACACGTCCAAATTGAGCAATTAAAGGGTTTAGCACTGGATGGTTTGAAGGGAATTGTTACAGGAAATCATGGTTTTATTCCACACATACAGACCAGTCCGAAGGTTCTCAGATGTTTCAGCTTTCAAGGATGACATCCTATAGACTCTGAATTGGGCCCAGACACGGACAACTCGAAAACGTCAATGCTATGGGTGACTGCAACTGCATAGGACATATATCAAACCAACGCTTGAAGGAACTGGCCATCGCAGCAGAACCCTAGTCTGATATCGTCAACCTTTGTTTCTATGGAGTTATTCATTTTGGGAGTTCCTTATCATTGGGTTTATCATTGAATATGGAATGAAGTATATATATATATTAATATATTAATGTGTTAGCTTCCCCTAGCTGGTCCTCATGTTCGTAGGTGATTGAATCTGATGAATGGTCAAAGGGTCAAAGACAAAAAACTCATCCCACAATCCCATGGTCATCGTATCTCAATCCGGAAAATAGTCTTTCATCATCCTTTTCGTGTACCCTCTGGTTATTTAACATAGCCATGGAAAATGGCCTATTTATAGATGGTTTACCTATTAAAAATGGTGATTTTCCATGGCTATGTTAAATAACCAAATGGTATATCTGAAGTAGTCTAAAAAAGTATGTGTGCATATGATCACACCCCAAAAAATAGAAAGTAATCTTTACATAATACTATACTAGTAGGTTTTTACTTGGAATAATAGGTGTTACTAATAGGATCAAATAGGTCTATACTAGTAGGTTTTTGCGACTTTCTATCTTCGAGGTCGCGAGATTGTTGCGGATCCAAATCCTTGCTGAGAAGCACCAAAAACTTTTTCAGAGTGTCTGATGTGGTCCGCGGTATATATATATAAACATACAGGTGCATACAAACGTATAGATATATAATATAAATCAAACAGGTATGAACAATATATTCTATTACTGTTTTGCACAGGCCAATTGCAACCAGGTCTCCGTTCACGCCTTAGGCCGCGGAACATGACATCCAAAGAATGGATGGTTTATGACGCTTTGGGAATACAGAACACAAAACAATCGAGAGATGATATGGATAATTGAAATCCTGTCTTAGATGAATGGTGAAAGGTTGCAGGGAAGGCGTATTTGGCAGGAAAAAAGCGCGGCTTCCTTTAGATTTCCCTGAGAGCAATCTATTGAGGTATAAAACCAATTTCCATGATCCTCCATTTGCATGCTTCAATGATCCTTTTTGCTCTGAGAGATGGTGGAACGGCAAAAAAACATAATCATCCTAGGTGATAGGAATGGGTATGCATACGTATGCGGTATGTATCAGTAAGAATTATGCCCATATCGATAGTGGTTGGTGATCTCATCCGATCCAAGTGGCCTTAAACAATCAATTCTGGCTCATCCAACTTGCCATGGCGGGCCAAAATGGGCACAGCATGTTGTCATGCTTTGCTCAAAAAGTGCCCCCCAGAAAAACATCTTACTATGTTGGTTTGCCATTATGTTTCCCTGAGCTTGACTTATACCTTTTGACTCAAACCCATTGAGGGTGAGCATTGGTCACGTCCCTCTTTGACAATAAGTCTGTGAAGCTATCACCTTTTTTGATGCTTCAGATACAGTACCCTCTGGTAAACTAACAGTTTGCGACATAGAAAATGGCCCAGTCGAAATAGTGGATTTATATACCCATTAAACATGGTGATTTTCTATAGTTATCCCATTAAAAATGGTGATTTTACATAGTTTTCCCATTAAAAATTGTGATTTTCCATAGTTATGTGGCTGTTTAACAAGAGGGTACCATAGCTAAAATATCTCATTTGGTCAGAATCCCATGGATTTGATTAAAAGTGATCGCTGAAAATTGCCTATGGCAAAGATCCCCATGGATTTGATAAGCTGAAAACAGCCGGAAATTGAGCCATTTGGGATGAATCCCATGTGTATATAATATATATACATATGTGACACACACACACACACATATATATATATATATATATATATATGTATATACAAAACATATACATATATATATATATATATATATATATATATATTTATAGATAGATAGATAGATAAACCATCATTCCTGCGACGTCACGACATGAGGTCATGATCAATTTCATCCACCATTGATTTCCAAAGCACGACCCGCATCACCGTTTTTCAAACCGGGTGGCAGAATCCGGCGTAGCTCAGCGAGTTGGAGCAGAGCCTCCCTGATTCGAATGGCCTTGGCTTGACATCATCCTCCTTGGTGCAGCTACCCTCTAGTTATTTAATGGGATTTTATAGTGATTTAATGGGACTTTATGGTGATTCAATGGGATATTAGGTTATGACTAACATAGCCATGGGACATGTCCCATAGAAATAGATGGTTTACCGAACTTAAAAATTGGTGGATTTTCCATGGCTATGTTGAATAACCAGAGGGTAGGATAGGGTAGGTTCATCCCAAAGTTAGGCTGACGAAACACGTCCCAGAAACTAAGGTCCCAAATATGTGTAAATACAAGGCTAAAAAAAACCTCATGGGGGCCTAGGATTTACAGTACCCAAAGATACTTGACTTTCCAAGACATGGACCAGGTTGATACATACGGCATTGCGGTTCAGCCAGTAAGTAACCAGCCTGGGGTGAACCCAATAGCACTCCCGAAACAGGTGGGATTACAGCCATCTCTTGTTTGAAGTTCATAACATTGCTGAAGCTTGCAAACATGTGGGCCAAATAAATAGCAAACGGATACAGTAATGTGTAATACATAATAATATATATATAAAGATAGACTAAGATAGATAAAAATGCAATAGATGCCCTAGTAAGGTGAGCAAACAAATGAAAATACTCGAAAGGCGTGTTTCTATAAGCCCAAGGTTTGGTTGCCAAAGGGTATGTGAACTATGTGCACCCCAGAAAACCCACCAAAGGACCTGAAACAAAACATGTTCCCCTGTCGGGCCTCCAATACTTGTTTTGCAGGGTTTGACGGCTTGGAGATGGGTATGAAAAGATTGACCCCCAAATTATTGCCATCGGAAAGGAACATGATAATAACTCCGATAAACCACAAACTATGGGAGAGACCCTATTCTCAGTTGATGATTGATCGGAGTTGGGTGGGCAATGCATCTTTAAGGGCAATGTTTTAGATACGATATCCATGTCCCCACACATTATTTTAAACATAGTATGTAAATAATATTAAATAATAATAATGATTATATGTGTGTGTACATATATCATTTCATCAAATATTATACAATGACAACTAATAATAACCATTTATAATTCACTTACAACATACAACAATATGTGCCATCGTTTCTTGCTACACCTCCACCCTCAATTGACAATTGAAAAATGATGAAAGTCAATCGATGGTATAGGAAACCAGGTAGTTGCAGTAAAGAAAAACTACTGACAGTACATGTTCGGTGGTGCTACTCTGCATCGTCTGCGATGAACAATATTCTGGGATTTGTGATCATGATCTCCTGTTGAACGCCCCCTTCGCGTTGGAACAATTGCTGGCGTATGAAAAACGATCATGTAATAACATGTATATATGTTATGCATGTTGCAAAAGAATGTCCGACCCGGCCCAGAACCCCTAAGCAACCACAACTACTCTCTGGCAATTTCTATAACAGTTCGCTGCAGAAAAGCACCATTTTTAATAGGTAAACCATGGTAAACCATCCCGGAAAGTGAGCAAAAAACACGAAGAAATGGTGGAAGTGGCCATTCCACCTCACCCCGCAACAAACACGTACCCCGAACGCCCGAACGCCTGGTACGCATGCATCGGCGAGCACATGTCAATTAGGTCACCTGTCGGAGAGGTCCGGGTTGGAGCCACCTGATTGAATAATAGGCACGTCATGGGGGTTCATCGTCCCAAATATGGTGAAACAATATGAAACCACCACCTAGATCTCACTGATCAGGATCCATAAACCGTCCCCAATTTTCGGTCTATTGTTGGGTATACCATGGTTTACTCCTTATTTAGGATAAAGTAGAATTACCTTAAAATGGTTGGATACCAATCAATGATACCCCCGATAATATCGGGTTAACAATTATTGAAATTGTCATCATTAATTTTCCATCTTACAAATTGATGATCGGATTCCCACCATGATCAGGATTGTCCCATCTTACAAAAGGATTGCCCATCTACCATCTGGTTATTTAACATAGCCATGGAAAATTACCATTTTTAATAGGTAAACCCAGGTAAACCAAGGTAAACCATCTATAAATGTGCCATCTATACCATGGCTATGTTAGCCATAACCAGAGGGTAACACTTGGACTTGTCGTCTACCCATTGCCAAGCGAAAATTCTGCCCATCCAACCGAACCAAAAAATTACAGAAAGCTAGGGCTAGCACCTTCATCGAAGCGGTCCACGTCAACCCCTGGGTTGGCACATCTTGGGGCAAAACAAACAGGGGCCCCGAGGTACCTGTTGGTAAACCAACATACCTATGGTATTGATCCAACTACTTGATGATGGTGATTTTGCGTAAGTGAAATTAATTACCAGGAGGTAAACTTGGATACGAAGGCCCTACATAAGCCACAGAAGAATTCTCATCTTCAGAGGCAGCTCTTCACTACCCCAAAGTCTCACAAGCACGATTTGCCAGGAGCCGCAAGAGAAGGGGACCGAGTACCCTCCTCCCAAACAAGTAGAACACCAAAATGATTAGCTATGAGCAAATGATAAACGTGGCAATTCCCGAGCCTGATAGCCTGATTTCGTAAAGGGTTCTTTTGGGATGTTTCTCCTCAGTTGTCCATTACCTGAGGGTATCGTCTGTGGCACTATGGGGTTTGGTTGGCTTGCGACGCCAACCAGTGACTTGGATAAACTTGAAATGGCCGCACTATGAAAAACCATCCCAACGAACTCTCAAACATAAAAGAAGTCTTCAGCAATCACTTTCCAGACTTATCAACAAAAACAACTTAGCAGTGTTCAAAACCCTCAGTGGTCCCATTATAATGCTTGGTCACAGCAAGAGGATTTCCCATAATATCAATAACCGCTTGGGTAGTGCAGGTAATATGACCCTCCTATAATCATGTCCAGCCATCACTCTATCAATTTGCCAGAAACCAACTTATTGGTCTGGTCTGGTCTTATGCGTTCCTGGTTTAAATGACCGAACTGTGACTGCTATCAAGAAAGGGAACTGTCGAGACATACTTGACTTATTTCTACCAAACTATCATGTTTGTCGGGAAACCCAATCCGTAGCTCCAAGTGGCCCCCCATGGCTAATAAGGAATATGGATACAACCATTGCTCCCTTCACCGCTCCCTCCATTCACCACTGGAGAGCTATGGTCAGCAGGTTTTCACATCCCCAGCTTCAACAAAGGACCCATCAACCCCACAAAATGCTTCGCTTGCTTCGTCTCCTCCATGGAGTCTGGGAATAAACAACCAGTTGTTTTCTTTCGGGACCAAAATGGTGAGTTCATGGGCTTTGATGGCCGTTTAAAATGATTTAATATGATTTAATGGGACAAATAACCAACTGAATATGATATGTGGGTGTGTCTGAACATGTTGGCAAATAATGATCAACCACTGGACGAAGCAATATGTGCTCACTCAATTCTACCCTGAAAACTTGAAGAGCCCCCAGAAAAGCAAACTCCTAACCTTGGGTCGGCGTTCATCGTTTCATTCTCCCCTGTCATTGCCGGTTATATCCCCGTTGCCGTCTTTCTTGTTGGCAAGTTTAGCCTGTTTTCAGGTTCGCTTCTTCGTTGCCCCTAAATGAACTGATTCGTCAAAAGCTTCTCTGGCGATTCCAGGCGAAGCCACCTGATATTTCTCACCGAAATGGTCCCAGAAGCATACTGACCAATATTAACATATTTCAACGTACGCAAGTCTATCAATATACAAACGTATACTGAGTATACTGCTTATTATATATAATATATATATATGACTATATATGTGTATTAAATATATTATAGACTATAAACTATTATAAATACGTATATTCAATTCGTAAACATGGGTTCTTTCCATTTGTTGTTTGATCGACAAGCAACTGGTTGATACCAGTGAACCCTGGAAATCCATAAAAATCCATAGAAATCACAGGCAAATATGGGCCACCCTTCAGCTGGGAAAGGTCAATCCATGCGTCCTTGGTCGCTTCCAGCACGATTTGGGAAATGCATCGCAGGCCTCGGCGCGGCGGATTTCTCTCCCTCATCAGAAAACATTAACCACGCACTACATGGGTGGTTATAGCTGGGAAAATCATCTATAAACCGTAGATTCGCCGTAGATAGTATATAATTAAATATAATTACATATATATATATAATTAATCTAAAAAACATGTCATGATCAATCATGCTAAATGGTGGTGGGTTTGCGAATCTTGACACTACCACGTTTGATTACCGGATGGTAATCTCACCCCCCATGTGAAATACGACCCCATTCTATGGTCCACTATTCATGGTTTCATCCCCAGAAAAATGTTTTTTGGGGCTGTTCATATGCACGGAGGATGGGATTCTTGTTGATCATTGTTTGATCAAGTACTGCACTTTCTGTCAAGAAGTAACTGGGATATATATATATATATATATATATATATGTTTGGGCTTTAGTACTACCTTGTAGAATAAAGTATTTGAGCCCATAGGGATTTCTGAAACTTGTGGATTTGCAAACGCAACTTCATAAGATTTGGGAAAGTCCAATAATAAACTTAAACAAACCTGCACAGTACGTTGTTAAAACTCGCCTTGCTTTATCTGACACCCATCGCAAATTCCCAGATCAAATAGATATCCAGCAAAAACAGTGACAGAGGCGATGCTGGCATCATCCCTTTCTTGAATGGAAATGCCCCTGATTCTTTTTTTGTTTCCCCATGATTTTGAGATGAATACTGTATATAACATATAATATATAATATAATATAGTATATATATATTATTCTCTTCAAAATGGTACAACGAGTCTAACGTAATGTTCGATCTCCAGGAAGGGCAAGAAGAATGCGCATCTCTCTCTCTCTCTCGTTCTCTCCCTGTGCATACGTACACATTCAAAAACAAGAAACGTAACGTTGCTATGTATGCTTATGAGAAGACAATATATGTTAAATATAAAGAGCATATGTATGAATATGAGGTAAACATTACAATAAACCTACCATTTCAGGAAATATGTTCACCACCTTTTTATACTGATATTGGGGATGGTTTATGGCATTGGGTTTCAGAATTTCCTCGAACCGCCACGGCCCCGGGCTGCGGAGATTTACTGGATCTGGCTGCGGTGCGGCCTCAGCCGCTGATCATGTTCTCGGCTCGGCTAATTTAGCAGTTATACTTATGAAAAAAAAACATGTTAGTAGGAAAACGAAGGAAAACACATAATCAACATTAATGCAACATTATTTAATGGATTATCAACATTATCTATTTGTTTATGCAATACTTAATGCAATTTAACGGGCCATCTTCCATAGCTGCTATAGCTTTAGATTGCCAGAGACTCCCTTAGAAACCCTGATTTGGTATATCAAATGCGACCTATTCATTTGGGAGACCGTTCCCCATATGGGGTTGTATCTAGTCTAAGGACTGATCAGTGGCTCCAACCCATCTTGAAAATAGGAAGGTCGGTCAGTTGGTCGAAAAAACATAAATGAACCATGATGAAACCACCAAGCAGCGGATCCCTTGAACGGAAAACGTGTTTCTCTTACGGTATGTTATTTTTTGGGCTTTCCAGGTTTAGTTTTTGATGTGTAATGTTCACCATGAGATATTTTAGGAGCCGCTGATGTTTGAATGCCTATAGTAAGGGCCGTCAAATGATGGCTAATTGATGCTAATTGTTTGTGTTCACCCATCCGGCTGTAGATATACTCGCCTTTTTCTGCAGTGACCAATGGGCCTAGTTCCGAACCAAGTTAGCCAGCGCTTTGGGGTTCATTTATACATCTTTGGTTGACTCAGAACGAAAGTGTTTGGTGATTTTGGCACTGGAGCATAATATTAAAAACAACAAATTCACATTTTGCTATGTGAAAAAACAATATGCATCCATATGCCACATTCCAACAATTTCTATTTTTCCCCAGCAAAATTTCTTCCAGAAGCGGGGCAAATGGGAACAGCTGCGTGCCGCGGGACATGTCTCCCCAAGCGGTAGTCCAAATCCAGTTCTTGCCGCTTCTTGCGTGCCTCCTGTGATCAGTGGAAATGGCCATGGTTGACCAACAAACACAAAGGAACCTTGGGGATTTGACCATGCAAAATGCTGGAAACTTGGGATTCAAAGCATGAAACAATGGTGTAAGATTGAGATTTAGGCCGCAAAACAAGGAACATGGTGATATAACTGATATAACCATCAAACATGATGGAAACTTGGGGATTTAACCAACAAAAGTCATCTCCCCAACGTCAAAAGCCTATTAAGTTAAGCACTGATCAACCACCAACAATGACCTGGGCGAAGGTCACCTTTTGGGTGGTTGAATATGTTGAATCCCCAAAAAAATATAGATCGTAGTTTAAGCAACTAAACTAATTTAATTTATGAGTATGTGAACTGTTGGGTTTATGATTTGTGTTTTTTCTCCACAGGCGGATGGGAATGTAGGAATGTAGACCTATAAACCCGTATATAACTCTATAATAAGGTTCATGGTGAATAATTATATCTACCATTTGATGGTTGAACCAATGCCAACTTATGCCTGGAAGGAACCACTTTCTAGCCACTGGCATTATTGGCGGCCAAACTCATCCTGACTCATACGGGGCAGCCCAGCTCTGCTCTATATGTCGAGCACAGAAGGCTGGAGTGCCTTCCATTGCTAACCAGGCACGTTGAGGATGAAAACTGGTCCGGTGCCGCCAATTGATCGGCACATGACCACATGCTCCGCAGTTTTGGCCGCTTGTAGTAAACCGTCGAATCTGGAGATACCGTATTTTCTATCAAACCCTGATAAGCTGTGATAAACCCATGTCCATTCACAACCAGTTCAAATGAGACCTAATTCCAACCCTCGATCAATAAACATACCACAGAAAACTTGGGGTCTAGTGAATCTATTGTCTTTGGGGTCCCATTGAAGGATGACGGTACTGTATAAGATGGCAAAGAATGACGGCTAAAGTTACCTGGGAAAATAACTCGGGGGCCGCCCGTGAACCATCGCACCAATTGGAGCGAATTGGAACGTCCACTTCCTAAATGGTCAGTACCCCAAAACATCCCAATTGCAAGGGGTACAGTCTGGTTGGTGGTTGAGCCACTCCTCTGAAAAATAAAAAAATCAGTTGGGATGATGATCCCCAATATATGGAAAACATTGGAAAACATGTTTGAAACCACCAACCAGCAGTAGTTACTACCAATCTACTCCCTGAATTACTTCTTACAAGTCTTACACCTAACAACCAACGCAATGAAAACTGATAGAATGTGCTGACAGCGGGCATCTTCAACTTTCACAAACCATAAGGGAACATGGAGCATTGAGCCTAGAATAAAATACATAGAATGACAGCAAAAAAACGCGACCACTTCAGGGAAGTGCATGGGTCCGGGGCCCCTTCAAGAAGGTAAAAACATGTGAAAACACCATGTGTGTCAGCGAAACTATTGCACCTGACGGACCAATATTACGTCTTCCATATGCAAAAGCAAACAACAAATAAAACACACACACAAAAGAAAGAACCGGAATTAAAGCTAACTGAAACAGTCTCTCCTAGAACATTGCTACAGCTGCCGCTAGCATCTCTCAAACAAATACAAGCAGTATAATCCTACTACAATAGGCAAAAACTACATTCTACATGTTTCATCTCTTATCTCTTATCCATCCATCTATCCATCTATCCATCCATCCATCTATCTATCTCTATATGTGTGCTATTTTGGAACAGAGCTTCGTTCCTCAGCCCTTCCCTGCTCCCCCCCTGCTCCGCATAGATGCGGCGGGACTCCACCACGCTCGGCATGAGGCCATGGCAGGCTGGCGCCCGGTCGCTCGAACGGGTGAAACAAGCAGCACAAAACGGTCAGTGACTCAATGGATTAAAGGTGGTTAATAATGATTCATAGTGGTTAATAGTGACAATGGATTGGTTTAAGGATGTTTAAGGAAAATATTTACAGGAAAGCTTCATGTTAAACCAATCCATTGAGTGACAGCCTGGGTAAATCCAATAGTCATATGTGCCATGGTCGTATATGGTGCATGGTCATCCATCCCATAACGGGATCCTTACGATGGGCATTGTTCCGTACAAATTATGAACATACGCGATATGGGAAAAACAAACTAACGTTTTGACACGGCGAATATGGTGAAGTCATCTTTAAATAGGGAAGGATCAAAAGTTGTTAACATGGAAGTTGAATAAGATCCATGACATTGGAAACTGTCAATTTAAGCTGCAACCAAAAGAATGCCATGGATGGTTTTACATTGCATGTTCCAATGTTGAGTTTAGCCCTCAACCTACAGTACTCTCAATTGATGTTCACAGTTTCACATTTGAAGTGCTACAGGTAACTTGCAAGCCCGTTGGCTATTTCTTGGTGCTGGAAGGCTTGAATGGATGTGTGAGAAATCCAAAATCATTCTCTTATGTCATCTCGTGGCATGTGTGCATGCATTGCCCGCTTGCGTTTCCATTGCAACATGGAGACAATAGACACTTAGGCCATGCAGAGCAGCAACGGCATGCAGTTCGCAAGTGCTCCATCAATCAATGACAGGCCCCTATTACCGGAGGCAAATTGGATTGACACTCTATACAGTTAACCAAGACTTCATTTGGATGTGCTCCCCTTGCAGGGCATGGAGGTTGGAACCGGGACACATCGGGACACGCCCGTGATTTTGGTCAAACAAAGCAGCCGGCCCCTGGCCGAAAATTTAGTTAGCACATTCAAGTATGGAAAAGCTTCGAGTAAACCTGAACCAACATATGTAGATGTTTATTGTTTATTGTTTCCAACTTGCCACCAAAAACGAACACTTGTGTCTTGGATCTGCGATATCCCCGTTATTTTTGAACAGAATATCTCTCTTGCTTCGCTCATCCAATCTGCCAAAGAGAGAAAACAAGTGCAAGTTTGCAACCTGCTTGTTGTTCCAGCACAACCCCATCACACGGGCCAAACAAATTCCAAGGAGAACAGCAAAATGAACCTACCAATCAAACAAACACAGATCTCCATCCCAACGTTGAGCAGGTCTAGCCTCATTATTCCACATTGATTGTAACATGCCCATGTTGAAAAGGTCATCTTCGCAATGCAGCGTCAGAAGCACGGGTTCTTCAATGGCAATAAACATAACTTTCCACAATCTCTGTATAATAGTGAGCCCCACCATATGCAAGGATGTATGAATGTACAAATGTATTTACACATGTGTATATATATATCTATATGTGTGTGTGTGCGTGTGTTCATCCTGAAGTAGATGGACTATGACAAATTCCATAGTCTTCCCATTTTACTAGTGATTGTGCGACATTTCCATATTCTATCTACTACAGGATTACTAAAAATATGTATGTATATATATAGATATATATGTCCAACTCTTCCACTACATGATCCACATGTAAATAATCCAATAATCCATGCATGGAGCATTTGGGTAAATAATATATATATATATGCTAATGTATATATATATATATATATATATATATAGATTCATACATTACATACATGGGGTTAGCACATGATCTGCAACAAGTCGTGAACCTCAAACGATGACCCCTCCATCCTGAAGCTGTCCATCACACCTTGGCGTATGG
>Ga0126342_10005068_pt1 | contig 22803 bp, 20 predicted proteins | sample Cyp1metagenome_FD_92528 | JGI IMG/M metagenome (GOLD analysis project Ga0126342, IMG submission 92528) | Coral microbial communities from Lord Howe Island, Old Settlement Bay, Australia - Cyphastrea 1 metagenome | ecosystem: Host-associated > Invertebrates > Cnidaria > Coral ...
AGCCACAAATCATTGGAAAAACACAGTGTTTCGCGACTTTCCTACCTTTTCGCGCATCTGCATCTTCTTTCTTCTGACTCTTTCTCTTCTGATCTTCTCTCTTCTAATCTTTCTCTTCTCTCTCCCTCTTCCCTGCTCTGCTTTTCATCTGTCCATATTGTCGGAAGTTTGACTTCTAAACTTCCTTCGAACATTTACATATGGCATATATATATATAAACATTAACATCACAATATTTATATATATATATACATATATATATATATGCTCACCCCCCGCCAGAACCTACCATTTTCTACTATTTCATGTCATTCTTCATTGCAATGTTAACCATTCGCCATCTGCCATCCGGGGGAGGTGGCGGAGGTGGGTGGGTACCAAGAACGACCGCCCAATCGCGACAGCTGCACCCTGTTTCTAAGGAATGCCAGGCTAGAGCCAAAGGCTACAGCAAAAGGCAGCTTATATGTCCCCTTTATTCTTATCATAAAGGATTATAAAGGTGTATTAAGGATTATTAAGGCATATGTTATTGTTATGAACCATTTATTCACATTATCTTCTATTATTAAATCATAATGATTGGGATATTAACAATCTATCCCAACAATACAGGTCTATTGATCATCTAAGTTCACGGTAATACTATTCTTAACCATATAATAGGTAGGCTAGATGTGTAACATTAATGTCATGGTTAACCATATAATATGTAGGTTAGATAGTTTAACATTAATTTTATCTTTAATTATTAAATGATGTTAGATGTTGATTAACCATGTTGATTAACCATAAAATCTGACATTTAAGGGCCCTTAATAAACTCTCTATATATATAATATATCTATAGTAATAGATGGACCCCCAGTTATAAGTACTTTTCCAAAAAACAACATAGATTTGGTTTATGTATAATCCATAGAAAGAACCAGTTTTTTTTTAAACCAGTTATAACGAATAGCCATGGGCCCCCCTGTGTCCCGGTTAGTCATCTCTTGCAGGATGGCATGGCACATATCTACAGCCTTGCGAATGGGCGCCTGGCAGGTCGCGAACGTCGATGGTGTCGGGAAAATCACCGGAAATTCCATATTTTTCCCATGAAATTTACAGGGTTTTCCTGTATTTTTCCTTTAAAGCAATGAATTTTACATATTTTTGAGTAAAAACATGGGATCGATGATCGACCGGAGAACTTCTATACAACCAATTAGCCTCTGCTTTGTCCAAGAATGCGTGATTCAATGGGTTAACCAACAATAATGTCTGGTTGGTGGTTTGGAATATTTTTTATTTGTCCATAGATTGGGAATTTCATCATCCCAACTGACGAGCTCATATTTTTCAGAGGGTAGGTATACCACCAACCAGATGTGATTATAACGAGAATAGGATGTATTCTCAGGTAATCAAACATGCCAATTGAACATTTTCTGCCTCGGTTGTGTTTTAATATGTTTATAGCTGGGACACTCGTCGAACTCATGGCGGATTTTCCAGCATGGAGCTGATTGCCGGAGGGAAGGCCGTGAATCAACACTTGGATGTACCTTCTGGTAATTTAACAGATCGCATTGAACACATTATGAACACATTAAATTAGTTCCTAATTAGTCATAATTAGTTACGGTATGATTATTTACCTATTACGGTAATTTACCTATTTACCTATTATTCAGAATCAAAAAACATACCGTTTTCCGAGGGTCAACAATCATCAACAATCCATTTTTTTCAATGGGCCATTCTCATCCATTCTCCATCGAAAAGTGTCTCATCGTACTGGAGTGCTGTGCCGCAGGAAGCATCAACATCCCCAAGGCGTTGCCAGAAGGTGGGGCATGCCATGAACACATTTGCCGTGTCTAAGCCATGTCTAACAGGTCCATAAAGGGGTTGAAAAAAACAAAAGGGCATGTTAACAATAATTAAATGATACTAAATGATACTAAATAGGTAAATCAATGTAAATCAATGTATATAAATCATATAAATCATGTAAATCATATAAATCATGTAAATCATATAAATCATATAAATTATATTTAATTCATATATATTTTAATGTAAATCACATAAATCATGTAAATCATATAAATCATATAAATCATGTAAATCATATAAATAATGTAAATCATATAAATCATATTTAACTCATATATAATGTAAATCATATAAACCATCTATTTTCAGACTTTCATGGGTCATTTTCCAAGGTTTCGGTTTCTCGAAAATACGGGCGACTCTGCCAGGAGATTCGCACCATGCGCTTCGACACATCAGGCCCACTTGCTGGGAAATTGCAGCATGTTTAACGGACAGCGCCACGGTAAATGGATGTGAATAAACCACTAAAAATTAATATATTTAAAATTATATATAATATATAATACACACATATATATATATATATATATTATGTATACAGCGATAGATCCGATAGATAAGTTTTGATTCATCGCCATACCATCGACATTAGATATGGTATAATCCTATATAAACCTTGCCAGAAACAGGGCATTCATAGCCGCCTGACTTGGGTTGAGTACAGTTTGAGAATCGGCGAATCGGCTGATTGTGTGTAATATTTTTCCACTAAGAGACACTGCAGTGGGCATTGACATACAATAAACAACAAGGTGAGAAACCAACAGTAAAACTGGATACCCTCCTGTAAGCTCAGATGTGGCGAACCCACTATTTGTAGATCATTTTCCACCAGATTTTGTATGTTTAGCCTGGATAGCCTGGGGTATCGTCGGTCCCCAGGATGGTCAGAATAGCTGCAGAAGCCTCTCTGCCAGTGACGTTCCATGGCTTCGGCAGTTCAGCCTTGGGACATCGCGGAAAGTCACCCATGGTTTCGGAGATGATTTACTGGGAAAATAACCAACTATCAATGGGGAAAATCATGATTTTCATGGGATTTCATGGGATTTATTAGGATATATGATTGTATACCCTCTGGTAAACTGTCCCATAACTATGGAACATCACCATTTTATAGCTGGGTAAATGGCAATTTTCAATAGCAAACTGTTAATTTACCAGAGGGTACCTATCATTTCATCATTTCCATGGTAGTACCAAAGGGGGCATTGAACATGCACTCGGAGAGTTTGAAGGGTTTGATGTTTGATTGCACTTGGAAACCTCTTGGGCACCAAACCGCGGCACCAATGTACCCTGGCAAAGGCCCAGGTCACCAGAAAATTCCGCTAGATATTTGGAAAACCAGCATTGATATCACTTGTTAAACCATGAGTATCCATTGTTCATTTGTATCATTTGTATCATTGATATCATTTGTTAAACCACCATTTTTTGAGCGAAACCAATGGGATTCGCCACCTTCCATGAGTATCGAACTGTTCATCTTTTGGAGGGTCTCCAGCTGTCCCAAAAACGGTGCTCAGCTGGAGATTGGATCGGCTTGGAGAGTCCTGGGGCTTTTGGGGATTGTCAGATAGAAGACGTGTATAGTTATGTAAATATATATATATATAGAGAGTGATGTATAATATTGTATAATCATATACAGTTGCTTATACTTGTGAATAATTCCACTATGTAGAACAAGTAATTTCATAAGTAATTCCACTATATAATTCCACGATATCATTTTCATTGGAAATTTCACTATAAATTTTGATTTTACATAGTTATGTTAAATTACCAGAGGGTATGGTAAAATGCATCTTTTCAGTGTCAGTGTCTGCACGAAATTCGCCTCCCGAGGCTGATGACCATCGACCGACGCTCGCGCATCCGCTTCTGGGGGTTCAAGGTTCATGTCCGAGTGCCCAGTGATCACGACGGATAGCCATGGAAGCCAGGGAAGTAGCATGGAAAATCACATCGAAGTCATGGAAATAGCCATGGAAATAGCCATGGAAATAGTCATGGAAATAGCCATGGATATAGATCTAAGTCGTCTTTTACCAAAGATTGGATTGCTATATCACCAGCATTAAATAACGATACATATATGATATCATCAATTACCATTCAAACTTCATGGCTCATTTTCTGCAAAAAATACCAGGGATTGGGTAAAGATGATTGTCAGATGGAAGGTCGAAAACAAGTGTATGATATCTCTTTTGAATTCTCGTGGTAGATGAGGGTAATATAGGCAGTGTTACCCTCCTGGATTCAAACATGACAATTGAAAATCCTCCAAGCAAGCCATGTTTGGTTGCCGGAAATGCATCAATATTAATCAATATTCCATTCATATGTTCTTAACATGAACAAATCGCAGATGTATCCCGTTACTGTATATACCCGCTACATCACCATTTATAGAGGGTACCCTCCGGTAAACTATCATAACTATGGACAACCACCATTTTATAGCTGGGTAAATCAACTATAAATGGCCGTTTTCAATAGCAAACTGTTAGTTTACCAGAGGCTATACCATCATATATCCCATTCAATCCCATTAAATCCCATTGAATCCCATTAAATCCCATTAAATCCCAGTAAATCCCATTAAATCCCATTAGTTTACCAGAGGGTAAAGCCACAAGAATTTCCGTGGAGCAGTGAAAAAACACCTCTGGATCGAACCATCTAACCTGGATGACCGATGGGAAGACTCCAGCAGTTGTTTAAGAGGTGCCCCCAGAGTTAGAATGTTGGTTTATAAGCCCAACATATGGGTTTATAAATGGTCAATCATGGTTATATATATATAATCATGGTTAATATTATATACATATGTATATAATTTTAGGGGTTTCCATAAATGGTGATACCCCAATAGCTGGATGGTTTATTGTCTAAATCCGGAAAGAGAATAGATGATGACTTGGGGGTACCACCATTTTAGGAAACCTCCATATAGTTATACCCTAGACCCTCCGTTCGTCTCCGTAAACATCTTGTTTTTACTCATAATTTTAGTACACTTTTATGTTTTTTTTTTGTATTTGGAGGGTCTGGGTAATGACCAGAAACCCAACAGTTTAAAGGAACTTGGCTGACAAATTGGGGCACCATCAGTGGGCATCACTGACAACTCAGGTGCAAAGTGGAAAACTGGAAGGATTGAAGCTGCTGTTCCTTGACTCCGTTGCGTAGTGTCCAAGATGTCCAGTTTCACAAATGCTGATTGATTACTATCACAATTATATTATTGACCTACCTGGTTGATTGGGGATTGGTATATCATAACCTCACATTGACGTCACTGGAATCATGGTGAATGTATAGGGGAATGATTCCCAAATACCTGCATGATAAAAGCTATTTTCAGCTTGGTGAATTGTGATGAAATTCAGCCAGTAGATATTACAATTATATTACAATGATGAGAATATTAATACATGTAATTACTATATTACTGGCGTATATGCATATTATATATATTGATATATCATGGGGATAAACAATGGCCTACTCCCAATTCACTGGTGACAAAAAATGGGAGATCACTGGCGCCAGATTCGTCCATGGGGATGGTGGGTCCATCATGGGTGGAAAATCATGAAAAATGAAGGTTTTAGCTGGGAAAATCATTGGACAAGTATGGGGAAAAGTATGGGAAATCCCCGTGGCCTAGCCATGGAGGTTTAGTGAAAACTGGAAAAATCAGCGAACTAAATGCTGGACAAGCAACATCCTCATTGCAGCCACAAAATGATTTCGAGCATTTTGATGCTGCTAGTTCTGTCAATGGGCTTACGGTGTATCATCATAGATCTCACCAACAGCCAGCCACTGGCAAACTAACATAGCTATGGAAAGTCAACACTTTCATGGGTAAATCATCAAACAAAATGGTCCATTTTCCATAGCTATGTTAGTCTACTGGAGAGTATATCAATGAATATGCCACTAACTTGCTATTTTAAACAGATATGAATCACCATTCCCATTCTACATCCCCTTGGATTTCCATTATCAAAGTGTCATACAATTTGCCCACCCCAAGTTACAATAAGTTTCTTTATTAAGTTGCTTTATAAAAGCATAAATAGTTTTAAGAAACCCATAAATATCCATAAATACTATAGTTACAACTAGCATTAACCGTAGTGAAATTGGAGCGACTTCGTGGCCCCCAGCGGCCCCACGCGACGAATCGTTTCCCCTCAGGGTGGACTGTGGCCAGCTCCGGGAAAGCGACTGTGTCCCTGCAGAGTGGTTAAGTGGGGCAGCCCATTTCCGTGGATTCCAACACGAGACCCATGGCTTTTCCATGGCTTTTCGTTGTATATCTAATGGAGATATTATTGTTATTACTATTATTGTTACGAAAACTATTATTACTACTATATATATATATATTATATAATATATATATATATGTACGATTGATATTATTTGTGAGTTTCAGCCCAGATTGGGGACATGACTGAAGAAACACTTGATTGATTGCCCAAAAAAGGCCGTCTCAAAGAGAAGAGAGACACCGAGGCAGCTCCCGGGTCCCGGGTCCGTAATCAAAGGTGGCGATCGGTCGTCCCCCTAGTTCTATTGGTGTATTTCTAGCCCTGGTAATCAAACATGGCAGTTGAACATATCCTAAAAATGGAGGTTTCTGGCTGGGAAGATCATCAATGGTAGATTTTCCATTGCTATGTTTGATGACGCCAGAGGGTAACATGGCTGGGTCAGAGCTTACGGTTTCGATTTTTATTCGCTTATGGTGGATGGAGGGTAGGTGGTGGTTTACATTCTCAATTTAGGCCACTTGCATCATTCCGTTCTATCAAACATGATGGCCCAGACTAGAAAATCTAACTAACTCAAAGAGGCTATATAGGATGTGTAGCATGGGAATACAGCATGAAATGAAAACAGGGAAATCATAGGAAAACTGCAAAAGTAGCCGCGTAGCCGTTTTGGTCGTGAATTACTCTTTATGACCGATATCCCAAAAAGATGTCAACAGCCTAGTCATCCAAGAAAAGTGCTAGGAACGAAGACTTCGGTCTGTGTGTGTGTGCCACATGAAGTATCCCCAAATCCTATCAAATCCCATTAAGTTACCATTTTTCCATATTTTTTCATCAAGAATATCTACGATCTTGGCAGGCGCGAATTCGCAAGAAGAAGCGAGAAGAGGAAGCTGCCAAAGCTGCCAAGGCGGAGCCTGACAGCCATCATTGAGGATATTTTGTGGTATCACGGGGAAAAAGGTCGACAGATATCAATATTATATATATAATTATATATATATACAGTATATGATTATGTATGTATGTATATATAAATATATATGTATGAACATGTATGGACTATATATATATATATATGGAAGATATGTATATTTATATTTATCATAACATGTAACACACACACATCTGTTTCATTGCTCAAACCATATTATACCCACCAATTACAGATAAATTCCATACCATTATTATATAATAGTAACCATATGTTTCATGGTTAACATACTAAACATAACAAACAATAAATGCTTTGGCCCTGGCCATCATTGAGGATATTTCATGGTATCATGGGTAAATATGTATATTATATATAAGCAAGAATATATAATAACTTAATAACCATACGTTCCATGGTTAACATATGGCTTAAGCCAAACAAATGCAAACAATGTATAGATATCTAGATACTTAGATACTATATATATATACACACTGTATATATATTTATATATATATATATATCTATAGATGGTTTTCTCATTACCATTACCATTGCCATTACCACAACATTCCCATGATCCCCAATAATGACCTAGTATCTTTACGATCAACTCCCACCATTTGCTCCGCGTCTGGAAGAGTTGGACGGGATCATCATCATCATCAGCAGCAGCAACAACAACATACAATGTGGGACGTGGTGACTTACACGCACTCCCAGGTCACCCCGCACCACCCCATGTAAGCTGTGGGGCAAATGGTGGGCGTTGCGTCTATCTTTACCATTTTGTTGGTGGTATTTGGAGGGTCTAGGTATATTTCTATATAATTCCATCAATATTCCATTAATGTACCATGATATCTCCAGGATATCCCCATTATAGTACATATATATATATATAGATAGATAGATAGATAGATAGATAGATAGATAGATAATAGATGGTTTTCCCATGATAGAATGACAATTACTATTGCCATTACCACAATATTCCCATTATTAACCATCAACAACCACTATTGACCATGTATTTTGGTGATATTTCACATGGCCATTACCATTCCGCATCTTTCCCAAGAATTGCTATAACCAACCATTGTCAACAATCATTAACCATGTATATTCGCCATATTAACCATCATTACCAATACCAACCCATACCATTCCTGGTTGTTTCCACGACAGGCAAAAGCGGCGAAGGAAGCGGAGCAGAAAGACGCTGCGAAGGACGCCAAGGGCGAGGCGACGCGCGCATTGCCACGATCTGTGGGCTGGGAAAATCTGGGAAATCCCTGAACTACCCTCTGGTAATTTAACATAGCTACTAGTATGGAAAATGACACATAGAAATAGTTGATTTACCTATTCAAGATGGTGATTTTCCAGTTCGCTATGTTGGTTTACCAGAGGGTAAATGGAGGCCCAAAGCCGGGAAAATAATCTATAAATACGAAAGAGATAGATCTGTCATGATGTCGATGGCTGTGGGAAATTGCCGAACGAAATGGAGGCTTAGTTCGCAAAATCATCGATTGAAATGGTGTATGATGGTGTATGTGTTTACAAAAAAAATCCAAGTGATGGTGTTCCTATTGGATTTAACGTTAACAAGAAAGATGATTTAATGGTGATTTGATTGGGATATACCCTCCGGTAATCAACCGTGGTAATGGGAAATCCCCGTGTTCAGTAAAAGTCTTGAATCGGAAGATTTTCTACAACTGGGAGGTTGTCCGTTGCCATTGATTATCGGAGAATCAAACTCGTACCCAAATCCTTTAACTTTGGGTGTGCACAGCCGTTTCGCCAAAAGGTTGCTGACATGTTGGACGAGCGACATCCTGTGTTTTTTCCATCTTTTCTCAATATACAAAGCAATCTTCCGGTGTTCTAGCATCTCCCAATACATGGAATATGATATATATATATACATGGAATAGTTTGCCGGGATATCATCAGGATTATTATAGTTATGATCATATCCACATCATCATACCCCCATAGTCATATCATTGCCATTCAATGATAGGGGTTCATAGCAAAAGCTATCATCATCCCCTTCTGGATGAGGCGGTGGTGGAAGAAGAGGCGAAACCACCGGAGGATGAAGGTGCGTTGCGGCGTTGCGGGTGCGTTGCGGGACGGTGGAAGGCTGGAAAGTGCTAGCTGATCATGCTTTCAAAAGAAACAGATATGATATGATCCAAACAGTTGAAACAACATGTTTAAACAGTTGAACAAAAACATGAAAACACGCAGATATTTTTGATATGATCCTCCAGTAAACTATCGCAAACCGGAAATTCTCCCATTGTTTTCCATGTTTTCCCAGGCTCTCAAGGCGAAGGTGAGAACCTCGTGAGGGACCCAGAGCGGAGCGGTTTATCGGTGTCATGTCGTGGGGTACCCCCCTCAGACGTCATGTCGAAGTCTCTGGGATGATCATTTTACTATTGAAACCTCTGATAGCTTGGGCCATTTGAGTATTGAAACCTATGATTTTATATGATTTTGGGACCTTTAAACTGACGATGATAACTGATTTCATCAATTTATAGAAAATTAAATTTAGGTGTGTGATCATGAGCCTGGATACCTAGATTATTTGTGGATATGACGATAATATTTTGTTTCGATGAACTTGGGTGATCAAGTTCATCATACGTATTTATAATCTATTAGCAGATTTTAGTGGTTACCCTCTGATGGTAAACTAACATAGCTATAGAACAAGGGCCATAGAAATAGTTGACTTTCCTGTGGAAATAGACATTTTCCAAGTCGCTATGTTAGTTTACCAGAGGGTACCTATTAGATAATTACCACTATCTATTAAATGGATATTAACAGGTGATCTAGAGGATCAGGGCGGTGGCGCCCCAGTTATGTTTCCTGACTTCGTTTCACCCCATTAGTTCGTTTTATTCACACACATTCACCATAGATCGCATAATTTTGCATAATTAACCAAGGTATTTGTAACAACGTAATGCTATCATATGCCATAAATCACTCATAAATCCCCTTATAAATTCCCTGATTTACCCCATTGGTCCTCGCCATTTCTGCTCATTTTTTCCCCATGAAATCCAGGCGGCAGAAGCTCGTTGGACCAGCAAAGAACCCGTGCGTCCTCCTGCCCAGGGCTACCGGCTACCGAGACTTGGGGAGGTGACCATAGGTGACTCAGGTGGATTTTTCTTGGGACTTGCAACATTGGAATATTTCCATAGAAAATCGTCCCATGAAAATAGGCCATTGGCCATTTTTTTTCCATATTCACGACATGGGCAAGTTGCCACTATTAAAATATCAATGCTGGTTGGTGGTTTGGAACATGGCTTTTATGACTTTCCATACATTGGGAATTTCATCATGCCAACTGACGAGCTTATATTTTTCAGAGGGGTGGCTCAACCACCAACCAGAATGAATATCAATGGATCTTAACCACCTACGATCAATGGAAAATGGGACTATTCATGGAACATCAATGGGACCTGCGCCTTCACCGCGCCAGGGATCTGCGCCTTCACCGCGATGCCTTCCATGCCGGTGCAGCTGCCCATCGACTGCTTGGACAAGCAACCCTTTGAAGGTGCGGAAAGTATGGGGAAGGTCCGAACATAACAACGTCGTCTTATGGTATGTTTGTAAGTCCAAGATTGGATGGAAACTACGAATCCATAATAATCATTTCTCCCACCTACATAATACATATATAATATATAATATGAAACACCGCCCAGAAACCATGCTAAAAAGTAGGGGATATAAAACATTATACAACCACATATTTGGGGCCAGTTGGGTGCGTTTAATCTCTGGGATTCAATAGCAACTCCGCCGGGTCGAAGTTGCTTCAACCAACTTTGCCAACATCAACTAAGTATATCACATCAACATTCAGCTATAAATCCATATTAAAATCTCATTGAATCCCATGATATATATATACTAAATCACCATGAACTCCCGTTCAATCACCATTAAATCGCCCTTAGATCCCGTTACATCACCTATAAATCACCATTCAATCTCCTTAAATCACCTATAACTCCCCCAGGTTTTCTTGGTCCCCACCCATCCTGAAACATAGCAGGTCCTGTGGCTTCAGCTGCCCAAGCGCTTGAAGAGATGTGCCCTGGGCGCCGCGATGTGGGACTATTAATGTGATTATTAATGGAATCTAATGGCTTAATACATCTTAATATACATCAAAACATATACATCTTAAATCATCTTAATATTAATGATATATTATATTAATGGAATATTCATGGAATATTAGCCACATCAGGATGAATGGTTTTATTAATAGAAATGGACTATGAATTTTAACTGAATATATATATATACATGAATTTTAATGAAATATTAGCGGACTATTGGAATATTAATGGATATTAATGGGACTATGAATGGAATGGGTCAATCTAATGGCTAGCCATACATCTGAATAATCTGAATACTATTACTGATTGATTTGGATCTAGTGGCACTTAATGGGAGCAATGAGTTTTAATGGTATATATAAGGGACAGCGACGAAGAAATGGCAAGGTGCATTTTTCGGGTGGTCTTTTCTATGTCAAGCATATGGGTATAGGTCTGAATTGGGTACCCTAATAATCAGATGGTTAAACCCTATTTAAGATGAACCTTACTTTTTCTTCTTTCAGTTCTTTGAAGTATCCTTTGGAAAATGCGTCGGTCAATCCTCCAATCTCTTGCTGCGTTTGGGAAGTTTGGGAAGGTGGTTTTAGATGGTGGAGTTGACATCGGAGACTTCCGAGTTGCCAAGGATCTGGATCATGCAATGTACAGCCCCCAACATAGGCAAGCTGGTTTGCAGCTGTCTTTACTATACCATGCTTTATGGTAGATTTAATAGAGTAAAAGACGGGTTTATCAACTATATAGCTTGATCTAGCTTATACTTGGGGGGCCCACATAGGGTGATAGTAGCAAACTTGAGCTATTAGAAGTACCTTGGTTGATTGGTTGAGGGAATTATATATCCTATCTGGCTTATTGAGCATTACGAACTAATTATAACTTATTCATAGTAGGGAAACCGTTTTCAACCAACATCCCGTATTTCATGAGATCAGAAATCGGGGTATGGCTTTCATGGCTCACTTGGCAAAACCTCAACGCGGCAAGGAAGAATTCTCCGGCCTACAAGGCAGCCCAAGCCAAATTGAAGCAGGCCGTGGGGAGTCCTGTCGATCTCCCTAGATGTCCCAAGTGTGTCCAGAGTGGGGGAGTTTTTGAGCTGAGTTTTAAGTTTTTGAAATACATACATATATATATACATATATTATATCAATATACAATGATGATAATATTAATATTAATGATGATCGGCAATAAGAATAAAATGATAATATAGAAGAATTAATGATAATAATAAGGGTGATGGTGATGGTGATGGTGGTGATGATGATGATGATGATGATGTCGATGACGACGATGCAATATCTTGGGTTTGTTTAAGGTGACTTGTGATTTTCCCAATGGAAATCCACTACTTGGTGAATTTACAGGGAATAATGGTTTACTTTTTTTGGGGTTCCTGAAACAAATCCAAGATATGATGCAATATATGATGCAGACTATGATAATATAAGGCAGAATATGAGGAAATTCTTTTAGTTTCCTGATGATGCATCATGTATTTCACATAATATATACGTATATATACATAGCATCCTATTGATGTATGATCCCTAATGTAGACAGGATTTTCCTAATATACATCAATATATGATAGGATCATACATAAATAAGATGAATTAGTGATCATACATCATTCCTACAGTAGAAATATACATCATATATTGCATTATCCTAGGGATATCCATCATAATATACATATTCCTGATTCCTAATATACATCATGATGCATCGATGCATCATATATTGCATTATAATCCTAGAGAATCACTAATATATTTAATCACTATACAATTAATAGTCCTATTGATGCATCATATATTGCATTTTCCTATATGTTTCTTGATGAATCTAGGGAATCACTCTGAGTCGGCTCAGGCGCAAGACAACTCTTCGACCTTCCTCACCCAGACATCCACCAGCGGCGTCTCGGCGGCTGTGGTGTCCCAAAAACGGGGTGCGTGTTTTTTTTTTTTTAAACGAAGAAAGCTATGGAAAAAAATGGAAACATGAACAAGTCACTCAAAACTTATGATAATTTATGTAAGTTTACTAGTTTACTAATTACTTTGCAACTATCTTGGAGATGGATTTGGAAGGGATTTTTGCATTTCAAGGTGTTGAACTGCCTACCGGACCAAGAGGCATTGTCGAAGTGACGGGTTTATATTCATGTGATGCAACCTCTAGATCTCGAATGTTAGTCTTCTCTGGCAAACATGTTTTGTGTTGATGCTATCTTCAGACAATCGTCTATGGACTTGTCACAAGTCACAGGTATTGGGCTGGAATTGTTGCTGTGTAGTTCAAGGTCCCCATGGTTATTGTGTCAGGGTGCGGGAAGCTTTCCTTTTTCCTTTCCGGAAAGTCGGGAAAGGTGTCAGCCATTGGCTACTGGGTCCTTAACTCCTTAAGCGCCATAACCATCGGGAGGGCTTGTCAATGGGGTATATAGTATACACCTTGTAATGGCCACTTTAATGGGGAACATCGTGATGAACCTGTGGATTTAGCATATTTTCAGACAAGTCCATTTGTATTCAATTAGATCCCATGGTGTGAATAGTGAATTACGAACTCTCCATCCATGAACCAGCCCAATCGGACCCAATCGGACCCTAATATGGTCTTTTTTTTTTATGGGGGTACCCCCAGTTATCATCCATTTATAGATAGGATTTTCCAGACAATGGATCCCCATCCATTTTTTGGGATCCCCCTGATGACGTTTCCAACGTCTTGGCCTGGTGACACAACAATCTGAGGTGTGACCGCTGCAAAATATCTGGAAAAGGAGGTGACTTGGAAAAGATGGTGAACAAATGTTGTGACGACAGTTTGGGTGAACATAGATAGCAACCTTTCGGACATTATATATACATGATTACATATATAATATGATATATGATATATTATATGTGATATATGATATCTATGATATTATATAGTACAATATTATATAGTATTACATGACATTAGAGGATATGATATGTTGATATGTTGATATGATATGATATGATATGATATGACATTACATGACATGATATGAAATGGTATTGGTTCGAAGCGTTGGTGTTTCATGTCTTACAGTCTCGACTGACAATACTTTGATGAGCTAAATGGGATTAGTTAAGTGGTTAGTAACTGGCTAGATACTATAACAAGTATAGTTACAATATATATATATATGTACAATCACCATATATAACAACTGGCTTATATAACAACTGGCAGTTATAACGGATCATCACCCAGTTACTAACTCGTTAGCCAATCTCATTGAGCCCATTTAAGTAGGCTGAAATGATGTGGAAAACCCGTTGGGAAAACCATTTTTTGAAAATGATCTATGTCCATGGTGGATAAACTCCACATCTTTTTGTATGTTTACAGGAGGTAGAAGAGTAAAATCCGACGAAAACTGTGGTTCATCTTGAACCTGTTCTGCATTCTTTTGAGGATTCCTATACCCATACCCAGCCTAGCCAGCTTGGATATGGAAAACACATCATTTGTATGTAGGTCATTTTTGTCTGAGAAAAAATACATAGTTTCTTGTTGACATCTATATTAAATAGCTGGAGGGTACTCCCCCAAGAAACCATTTAATATTAGGGGGATGAGATTACTTTACTCATAGCTAGTTGGAAATGCAGTTCCAGGGTTCACCAAGTGGAACTTCACCATAGTAGGGGCCCCATCTCCCAACTTGTGGGGAGGTGATAACCTACATACGGTGGATGGTTGCGAAATCCTGCACCACTTGAACACGGTGGTAAACACCCCATTATTTATAGGGTCGAAAAAACCATCCTTTGGGTGATGCAGGATTTCGCAACCATCCACAGTACTTGATATTTAGTTCTATCCCAAAATCGGCCCGGGCCGACGTCAAATCGTTTAACTTCTCGAGGAAGAGCCGGAAGAGTTCAGTGGGAGCGACACTGATGGAGATGCGCCTTGGTCATGAGTATATCACGGGCTGTTTTTTCTGCATGGTATAATATGGTCTAACAACAACCATTTGGTATACTATGCCTGAAATAATATATGGTATACTATGGTACAACCATGGTATAATATGGCATGATATTGTATAATATGGTATATAATATGGTATTATATAGTCTAATATAAGTCTGAAATTGTGACAACTTGAACCATTTCAGCTTCATGAGTTTTTCGGCTCCTATATGATATACACTTGGACATGATTTTGTGCTTTTTGGAATTGGATGGAAAAACATCACAACACCCACTAAGAGTTTTTTTTGTTCAGAAGGATCAACAGTGTTATCCCTTGGGTTTGTTTAGGGTTTATTTTCCCAATGGGACATCTACCATGACTGGGGAATCTATAGGGAATATGTTTATTTTTGTTGGTTCCTTAAGCAAATCCAAGTTACCCTTGAAATATTATTAGATGGTAGTGGATACTAGAATGATTTATAATACTCAGAAGGGCCATGCTTTGGCCCTCCCCGGTAGGGCCAATCTGCTGCCACAACTTTTCCCTTTGATAAACCATAGAACAGAGCATATGAACATATACCCTCTGGTAAACTAACATAGCCATGGAAAATCACCATTTTTAATGGGGAAAATCCACTATAAATGGTGATTTTCAATAGCTATGTCAGCCATTACCAGAGGGTAATTGCCATACAGATAACATCAATGGGTGGCATGTGGGTATTGAATGAGCATCGCAGCATCACCGATATCAGAAGTTATCAGAAGTTGGTTGGCAAATCCCTCTACTAGTCTTGTTCCACTTAGAATTTGGCTATACAAGCATACTTGTAAGTTCTAATGATAATATGACTTCCATGATACTATATACATTGTTTGATAGTAATGTTTCTAACTTGATGCTATGTTCTTCAATTGTTCTTGGAATATCAACCATTATTAGAACCTTTCACCGCTGAAATCATAAGCCCTTTTCAAACCTTTGCCTCCCATTCTTGCTGCTTTCATGATGCTTCCATTATATGCCAACATCAAACCTTATAAGACCTTATAAGACAATAAAGATATTGGGATATAATGGGATATATCATGATGTACATATATATATACATATAATATATAATATGTATATATATAATATGTATATATATATATATATCACCATGTTCCAGAGTATCTCCCCATCAAATCCTGGTGAAATCCGCATGAAATCCATCAACACCATGAAAATCAATATGAAATCACCATTTTTCCGATTGATGTGAGGAATGAGAGTCCATTCATGTCCATTTACTTATCCATTATCACATGAAGTCCCTCATGAAATCCCCCAATTTGTTCTGTCGAGGCCGATGAGATAGTCGCGAAGCGTTTCGCAGAGATGCCGAGGTCAGCTGAGGTTCGACCGGATTCCGAGAATGTCAACATATGAAATGCCACAAATCAAATGGCATATATGGTAACATATGGTTAATGATATAGTTTTATCATAGTGAATATAGACATGCCTATAGTTTTACGTAGTAATGTTATATGTATATATGATGGTAATATACATGTATATATATGGTCTATATGGTATATACATTATATATACTGATATAAGGTAATATAGAATATATGGTGTATTATCTATACTTGTATTACTGATATGTACTGATAGTATAGTATGTAATATATATATATGGTGTATCTATTATATATAGATCTATCATTGAGCACCCCTACTGAGTATATCATTGGAACCATAATGGGGGTTACGAATATATAGGTATTTAATTTAATGATAGAGTTTTTGCAAAATCAAATGGCTTGGATAGACATGTACCCATTTATGTCAGATCATTTGGAGGTTTCCTTAAATGGGGTACCCCTGAATCATCCATTACTGTATTTTTCTTTTGAATTTTCCATGATAAAACATCCATTTGGAGATCCTCCATTTATGGACCCCCCAAATCGATATTTTGTAAAATCAAATGATAGAAGTTGGATGAAATTGGTGAAATCCTACTAAAATGATGGTAAACTGAGGGTAAAACTTGTTTGACTTTATCTTAAGTGCTTACTATAGATTAAATATAAAGATACTTGCATACTCAAAGTAACACTAACTCCTACTCGTGGCATTTTTTTCAGCTTTTCTGATTTTGTTTGAGGTTATTACACCATGTGGGACCCCCGTTTACGATCGCTAAGTTGGTGCGTTTATAACTCCAGTGACTATGACTATGGTAGTTAATTATCACATGTTATGACTAGTATGACTATAGTATGACTATAGTATGACTATGACTATAGTAGTTATGACTATGGTAGTTAATAAATGTTAATAATGTTTTTTCTTTTTAATCAACGAACTTCAACTAACATAACTGGGGGGGCCCACATTGTAACAGACCTTCACCGATATTTCGTGGACACTAAGCCGCTACAGCCAAGGCTGCCGAGCACGGCGCCGAACGCCCTGATGCTGGGCGAGTCTGCCAGGAGACCGAAAAATTCTCCGGCTGGAGCCGAAAGACAAGGGAGTTGGCCTGAGAAAACTCTGTTTTTGGAAAAAGGGTTTCAATCTGCGATAGGATTTAAGAGCAATGGAATTTAGTGGCTCTAAATGGGATTTAATAGCTTTTTAGTGGCTTTTAAAGGGATTGAATGGGTGGTTTAATGGGTCTGAATGGGATTTCTAATGGGATGTAAACTAGCCGGGGCAGCTGGGGGGTGGCCATAGTCACCCACAGAAACCATGCCATGCTGTAACAGATTTACACACATATTGGGGACCATTTAGGGGTGGTTAATCTTAGGGGGATGGGACTATGGCTGATTATGGTATATACGCCAGCGGCTCGCACCTGCCATTCTTGTTGGACTTGGAAAGCGCAGATGTCTTAAAGCAAAACCAACATGAGGATTGAGCGTAGAAACATGTGTGTGTATTTTTTTTAAAAAAAATACATATATATATATAATAACTAAAACTATATAACATGTTGCAGACACGGTTGTTCTATCAATATATTTCTATACAGTCATTATTTCATTATTCACATAAAACATGTTGTTTTGATCTGGTTGTCTTAACTACAAGCATAGAATCCATAGAATATGTTTTGTTCTCAACACGAGTTTCAACTATTACATCTATAACTATAAACAATCATATAGAACCTTTCTTGATTTTCAACCAAGATCCCATAAAACATTCCATTCAATCCCTTCCCATTCATTTCATAACTCCTTCACCATTTTGGGACTTTCTTCTGCGTCCCTGTCAAAAATAAAAAGGCTGCGGCCGAAGCCTTGCGCGCAGCCAAAGAAGCCGTGCCTCGGAAGTTTCGGCCAGAAGTCGATGAGTGGAGAAGAGGTAACTGCGGTTGGTTTATGATTATAGTCATTTAATAGGGTTTTCACCATCAAAAGGAGATAATATATTTGATATAGTTGAGAAATGATAGTTGGCAGAGGGTACAATGTGGGGCCCCTCCAGTTCTACGTTGCTTTATAAAGCCCATTAAGTACTAAGTACACGGTATAACTACCATAAAGAATATGAACTGGAATTATTATGTTCACCAACTTAGCTATCGTTTGGGGGCCCCACATTGTATATAGTATGCTGGGGATACAATTATGGCCTTATGCGAAGATTTAACGATCAAACATTGGGATAGTATGTATGTCTAACACATGTACATGTATATAGTACAAATATAATGATGGGATATATATCGGGCTATCCAAGCAACGATATGGATGTTTGATATTTGGATGTCTCTGAAAGCGGGACACTTACCACGACCATGCTAGTGTTGGTAAAATGATGATCAACCATCAATTTCTGGAGTCTGGAGTACTCTATTTTTACACACACCCAAAAGGACGAACGCCTGACTGAAACATGTTTGTCTTGCTAGACAAATAATGAACACTGGTTTGTTTTGGATGGAAACATGTCTATAGTGACGAACTGTTTTTTTGGGAACAGGATGATTTGGGAATGTGCAAAGCTTTGACCTGTGGGAGGTGTTTTGCCTGAATCAAACACCCTTCTGACAGCTTTGATGACGTGATGTTTAGTGAATATTCACTTGACAACGGGAATCCATCGTTGAATAGGCTCTATCAAAGACGTCAAAGGGCAATCCCGCATTTAGTTCGATGATTTTCCCACAGGTTCATTTACAGGGATTTCCCATATGTTCCTATATGTTCCTATGTTTTTTCCAGGAACTTCCATTTTCGATGGGGATATGATTTAAAAGATCATATTATGTCTTGAAAGATCATAGACAATCATCCTTTTCTATATGACAATGTCCTCAAGGATCCTTTTCATCATGAACTGTCCTGACTCAATCATCCTCTTATTTTAAAAAGGACCCTCTGGATTTTCCAGAACCCCCCCCAGTTTTGTTCAACTCAGCACGCCAGCGGCGCTGAATCGGCGTTAGGTGCAAGCTGATATCGGTGGCGTTGCTCCCGGGGATTCTTTGGTCCGGCCCTCGGTGCCGAGGCCAAATTTTCTCCGGTATAAGCCATGAGATCGCCATGATATCCCAAATGATTGTTGGTATATTGTTGATGAAATCATGTGAAATAATATATATAAACCAACTTATCATAACTTATATATTATTGGTATATTGTTGTTAAATCCCGATTTTCAGAGAAATAAATAGATTCCATATCATGAATGGTTGGTGAAAGATCTCCCATGATATCCCCATGATATCCCGATGGTTTCCGACATCACTTCCTAGGTTGTCAACCAAACCATCATGTGGTTATGTCCCATTAATCTCCATGAAGTAAATCACCAAAAATCGTGAGGTTTCCAAAGTCATGGGGGTACTCCCAAACCATCCAGTCATGCATGGCCATGACTTAGTGACTTGAAACCCGTGGTGACTTGGGAATCCCCCACGACTTAAGAAACCCCCATATCACAATAAAAGAACATATCACCATTTACAGCTTGGGCGTGCATCCCACTTCGTAAATGGGTTATACCCCCTATTAGATATGGAATATCTCCAATTATGGGATGAATTCTGGGTTATAGATGGATTATAAGCCACGGATCTGATTCCGTTTGAATGCTGGCCTCCCTAGGTCTTCATTGCAGACACTGGCGGCTGGTTGTGGTGCCTGGACATTGTCGGTCAGACCCAGATCCAGTGGACCCAGCGGCGGATCATGGCCGGATCATGGCCCAATATGGGGCCCCGCAGTGATGGGGCCACGTTGGTTTATAAACCAATATAACCCCCGTTCGCATCTGGTTATGACATTCACAGTTTGCCATGGAAAATCCCCAATCAATGGAGGTTGATGTCGCTGGAAACATCATCTATTTCTATGGGCCATCTATACCATAGCGAAGTGTTAAATAACCAGAGGGTAACTATAGTTGTATCATGTTATATCTACCAGAAACCATAAGCCACAAAAATAAGGCAACTGAACGCTATCGGCTGTGGGCCCCATCCTGGCTTATCAGTGTTCCCATGCATTGGGTAACTCAGCTCCATGGCTGGACATCGCAGATAGCTGGAACAGAAACCAGCTGAAACAGCTGTTTTTTAACGGTGAAACGCTGTGATGATGGGAAGATAAGGATAAGCTATGATGCAAACACCAGCTGTGATTCACATAATCATAAGATAATCATAAGATCAGAAACCAGTTGAAACATCGAAAGATGTGGATAAGCTAAACGATAGCCATATGTTGCGACCGAAGCCATCACGTGACAAAGGAATTGATGGTATTTTGCCTGGGGATGTCGCTTCAACTCCCTATGTTTGTCTTTTAATTTACCCAAACTCCCAAATCTTGGTTGAATGGTCAAGATCTTGGTTAATGCAGGTTACCCTCTGGTAAATTGACATCGATCCTGAAAATCACCCATTTTTAGCGGTTGCACCGGGTCGAACTGTTAATTTACTGCAGGGTACATTCCAGGTATCCCAATTTCAGATTATTTGCCTTGCCCAACGGCCGCCTTTTTTTTGGGTCGAAGGGGAAGCACTGTTCAAAAATTCATGGGTTTATCATGATTTTGGATCAAAAGAAATGCAATCGGCACGTCTCTTTGTTGGACAATCCCCAATCATTTTTAACTTACATCCCATCAGCTCTCCTAAATAATGGATAATGCGGAAATAAGGGATAATTATATACAATGGATTATAATTAATTAATTGAATACATCGCATCACAAAGGTTTGTTTGCTTATTTTTGGAGAATCTATAGATGATATCTCTATTATGCCATTATTACCTTTCTATAACCTATCAAAGTTATGCTTGGTTTTATATACCCGCTTATTGTCATTGTCTTGTCCCTTTGATTATTTGTGATCCATATAAGTTATCTCAACGATCTATTTTCTCATATGAATATATTATCTATTATCCCATTACTATCCCATTACCTCATATATATACATACATCATTAACCATATATTATATATATATACGGACTTTTAAATATACGGACTTTTAAATATACGAACTGGTATTTCATACTACCTCCGGGGCCTCGCGGTGTGGCCCGCCCTCCACATATTTAAATGTTGTTACCGTACAATTATATGACTAATTATGTATGTATATATGAGGTAATGGGATAGTAATGGGATAATAGATAATATATTCATATGAGAAAATATATCATTATATACTAGACCTATTATCCCATTATGTATATATATATATACCATCTGGTAATTTGACATAGCTATTGAACATGACACATTTATAGTTAAGTTACCCATAAACAAATTGTGGTTTTCCATAGTTTTGTGTATGTTTACCAGAGGGCAAATTCATTCTCCCCATGTTTGTTGGCTATATACCCATTATATACCCATTATATACCCATTATATACCCATTATATCTACTAGACCTATGATCCCATTCTATGTATGTATATATATATATATATATACCACTATATATCATATGATATGTATTTCCCTGGATGGAGCATAACACTGGCAAGGCTTGGCTCATACTCCGCTGCGCTCTGTGAGGCGGCCACGCTTTCCACGGCTTTGTCCAGCAGCGCACCACTGGTCCCTCAGCACGAAACGTGGAGTTCCATGGGCTTTTTGTTGGATGAGTTTTGTGATAGAATAGTCATGGCTTATAGATATTGAATATGATATACTGTATATATATATATATATTCCAGTTAATAGTGCGTATATGTTGTAGATATCTTATGGCTATGGAATATGAATGGAATATGATAAGATATTGGAGTAGCATATGATAAGTTAAGGTTGACCAACTGGAAGGGTACTCGGATCTCAAAGTAGATGGCGCGGAATCTTGAGTTGCGCCATCTATGTCAAAAAAAAATGGGGGATAGATGGCTCAACTCCCTTTAAAAAAGGGCAGTTGAGCCATCTATGTCCCTAAAAATGACATATTTTTTGCAATCTTCTGCGCTGGTTTCTCCCCATATTTTTTTCTCAACATCAAGCTGCCTTTTTGGGACATAGATGGCGCA
>Ga0126342_10005069_pt1 | contig 22802 bp, 23 predicted proteins | sample Cyp1metagenome_FD_92528 | JGI IMG/M metagenome (GOLD analysis project Ga0126342, IMG submission 92528) | Coral microbial communities from Lord Howe Island, Old Settlement Bay, Australia - Cyphastrea 1 metagenome | ecosystem: Host-associated > Invertebrates > Cnidaria > Coral ...
CAGCCAAAAACTACGCCAATGCAAAGGTATCCAGGCGGCCGGCCGGCCGGCCGGACGTAGCTCACACACGCCTAGCCGGCCGGCCGGCCGGAATCAAGACAGACTGGCCGGCCGGCCGGGCAAGAAATAGCAGGCCGAGTTCCCCGCGCAGTCCAAGTATGTTATGTAAAGCTTCTATCACCATCTACCACTGTTACATACTGTTCCGTTTCAATGCCTAAGCGCTCAGTATCAACCACAATTTTTATATCAAATCCAAAGAACGTCCATTTTCAATTTTAAAGTGTCTCTTTTGACCGTTTTTGCCCTATCTACTTGGACTTCCGTTTGAAAACTCACTGGAGTCACTGTTCCTTGAGGCTTCTACGTCATGTCAGGCGCTGTGGGTCCAGGGCCTGCAGGTTCCAGGTTGCCTTTCGGCCATGTTAAGTTTGTTTTGTTATACCATCCAACTGTATATGTCCAAAATATTAGATCACATTATATATATATATATATATATATTATGATATCTGATATCTATCATCATCTGATATATTTAGTTCATATGTAGCTCTACATAGCTATATATTATATATTATATTGTATATTATATATTATGTATTATATATAATATATTATAGATTATTTATTATATATATAATATAATATATTATATATTAAATACGATATACTATATACTATATACTAAATGTTATATAATATAATATAATATAATTTAATATTAAATTATAATATAATATATTATATTGTATTATATTATACATAGTAAAATATGTAATAGTATATATATATATATATATATATATGTGATAAACTATAATAATATATATATATATATATATATGTATGTATGTATGTATGTATGTTCAGCTTTATAATTGTCATTCGTCGTAAATCGGCGGTGCATAAATCGCATGACCTCGCGGCAGGTCTCAGCTTCGTCTATGGAGTTCTCTGGTATTTGCTGGCTGGAAGCCATGCACGCCGTGTGCAGACCATCAAACTCAGCGACTGGAGACTGTAAAATTCGCGCGGTGTTGAAATCTTGATGCGGCATCCCCAATAAGATCTACAAACGTCATTGAAAACGCGCCTTTTTTGTGGATTTTAGTGTTCTATCTTTTTCACAGCTATAGATGATGATGTATGTCCGCTGTTGAAGAAAGAATAACACTACGCTCAAGACCCTCAAGCACTTCACAACCCTAGTATGGACCATGGATGTAAATTGTATGTACTTAACATGCACAAACGAAAATATGAGCAAACCTACCAAGGACTTGTGGAAACCTGAACTTTGGTTCTCTGGCTCCTGGAAGAATTTTGGGACATCTTTGCATTGAAAAACATGTTTTCTTGATGGAGTTGAGCCTCTTCATTTCGTAGATCAAGATGGGATGCTTCAAATCGAACAGTGTGACACATATGCGATTCTTTTAACGTGTTAACAATCTTGCTGAGCTGTTTCAGGCCACCCTTGATGTCTGATCATGAAGCAAAACGAAATCGCTGGAGTACATTGTACTCTCCGGTAATCAAGCATGGCTTGCTGGCTTGCTGGAAAATCCACCATTTGTAGATAATTTTCCCAGCTATAAATCTCCAGATATCAAATTTCCATGTTTGAATACCGGGGGGTGGCATTTCTTTCCTAGACCCACACCTTCAAAACAGGCACCTGAGAATGGTTTGCTCACCGCGCAGCCATGGTTTGCTCAACTCCTGACCAGTCATCACAGGATTTACCAGCCAAATGTGATGGTGAACCAGGCTCAAGAGACCAACAGCTGATCATCGTTTTGAGCGGCCAGCGATGATCCCCATTGATAGTTTTTCCAATCCCGGCATAGATGATCCCCGGCATGACAAGACGACGACTGTGGTTGTCAGCTTGAAATCACGAGCCATAAGATCTAACATATATATATATATATATATATTCTGGTTGGTGGTTTGGACCATTTTTTATTTTCCATAATATACGGGATAATTAATTAATCCTTCCCATTGACTTTCATATTTTTCAAGATGGTTAAAACTTTAAGTTAAAACCACCAACCAGTATTATATATATAACATTTGAAATCTTATATATATATATATATAGCAATAGCAAGACCATGCAAGACCAAGATTCCCATCAGAACTCCGCTAAGCGTCCCACGCAAAAAACATCCGGTGTGACATCCGGTCGCTCGGGCGCCATGAGCTCCCACCTTGTGGGGCCCAGGCTTCAAAGATGGGAAATCCATGGAGGTTTACATCTGGGTCATCGAATGAAAAAAAGGGGTGATTTTTGTAAGCCATGTTGGATGACACCGGAAGGTAAAACCATTTGAAATTCAGAAATTGCCGTAGTAATCATTAGTAAACCATGTCCATCCATATAATATATCAACATGTTTTCCGAAAATCTTCCATTTAGGTGTTATCATAAAAATCAAAAGCATACCCAAGTGGTCGTGCTTGTTGAGTACCACCTGTTGGCAACACCCAAAACCCCAAAAGGATTCAAACAATGTGTACCCTCTGGTAAACTAACATAACTATGGAAAATCACAATTTTATAGCTGGGTAAATCCACTATTTCTGTGGCCATTGTCAATAGTTTTTTGTATGTTTACCAGAGGGTAATTCACCACTATTTGAGCATGAACATTTGCAACTTTCTCCATCCGACTCAATCCTGTGATGAGTTGAACAGACCTCGGCGCATACCCCACAAGAATCTTTTTTTGGCATCCTTTGATACACCATCTCTAAGTGGCGGGGTATGCTTTGGTCCGGATTTTCTTGGATCTGTTGTTGCTGATCATATAGATATATATGTATATCCCCATGATTGTTGCTTTACAACCCACATTTTCCTAAAACAAAGCCACCATTCTGAAAGATGATTTGCCATTTTTCACTATGAAATCCATAAGTTTTCAAGGATTTTTCCCCCAAAAGACCCGTCATCCTTGGAGCCATCGAGGGGTGACACCAGTGCCTTGACGGCTGCATGGCTGGCATCGTTGAATGGAGGTGGAATCACCGAGCGATGAATGGTCCATTTGGACATGGGAAATGGATTTATGATGCTACAGAAACCCAATGAAACATAGAACTGTGATATCATATGCATCATAATTAATAGTAGACTAATACACTATATAATAATAGACTATATCATATTATATCATATGAAACATACATAAATAATATATATATATGTATATGATTAGTGGACAATTAATGGATTATTAATGAAATGTAATGGATAAGTGGTGGATAACTATTGATTGACCCTTTGGTAATCAAACGTGGCAAACCTGGTGGTTTATAGCTGGGAAAATCATTGATAAATGGGCCATTTTCCAGCAAGCCATGTTTGATTAGTGGCGGATATTTATGATATACATGTATAATTACAATTATATAGATATAGATAGTAAGATATCTGTAATTAAGGCATCAATAATATCGCAGTATATATATTTGCTGAGATACAAATCTAGGTAGCTGAAATATCCCCTGCATTTCCTGATATGGTTCACAGGGGATTGTAGATGCTATCACTTGTAGGCAAATCAATCTACTGTAATATTCCCAGTGAAATATAGATACATAAATTGTCTGCAGCTGGTAATTGAACGCTGGTGATTGATCGAGAGTTAGGTCTTAGTAGTTCTTAGTAACTATCTACCCATGTATGATCATGTATATACGGAATATCCGAGAATAGGCCTGTGCTAACTACTGACCAACCATTATGACTATATCCATACAGCTTGTGGCCCTGAAAGTCTGAAAGGCGATTGAATCTGCTAGAACCAACCGGAGGGCCATCGGCTATCATGTTGCCATCGGGCATCATGTTTTTTTTGTATGAAAAACCCAGAAGTTTTCACAGAATCCGCATTTTAAAAGAATCGCAACTTTTTCCAACCAGCTAGCTGCTAGCCTCATGTGTTCCCCCTGTTCTTAGAAAGAATTGTCAAAGATGCCACCCCTGCAGGACACCCATGCAAAGAAGCTTGGCTCAGTCGGGGTTGACAAGCGTGGAAGATCAATCCCCGACCAAGCGTGTGCTGTGGAGATCAGTGGCTGAACTTACTGGTGGTGAACATGTCCAATTTTATTGGTTCGAACAAATCAAACACACACACATTATATAATATATTATGTATATATATATATACATACATATATATATATATATATGTATATGTATATGTATACATATTTGTATATTCATATTTATTGGTATGAGATCGTCTGTGTTTATTGGTCAAGTCTCTTGGGAGCCCCAGATTGAGGTGGGGATTGAGGTGCCGTCCCCTGTCCAAAATGACAACTAACTTGGATGATAGTTGGGTCACCCATTTCAAGAACCCCATTGAAAATCTTCAAAAAGGTGGTGCGCCCTAGTTGTTGTGTTGGTTTCTGGCAGACTGGCCATCCATCCAACTATATTAACTATATATGTTAGTTTGTTTTTTTATCACCATAAATTCGACATTCAACCATAGTTAGCCTAGTTAGACTTTAACTTCGCCAGCTAGGCAGCTAACCATAGTTTTTTCAATCATAGTTCACCTCCTTATAGCCATAACCCATAGTTAACCATTGCAAACGCCATAGTCTTATACTTCAACCATAGCTAAGCATGTTATAATATGTTATAACCATAGTAGAACCCTAGTGAAGCATAGTCAAAGAAGCTTTTAATCACCTTGCTCCAATCATCCCCGTTCCCCATCAACTAAGGCCTCAAAGAGCTCCAAGGTGCGCCAGGTTTTTTGTTTTGGAAACGACAGTTTTGCGAGAAACACATCGCCACACCTTTTTGTGGGGGGTCTATGTTCAATTATCCGAAAACTATATATATATATACATGTATACATATATATATGACAGACTATAACATGGGGTTTTGTAATCACCTTACACAGTTGGTACGTATTGATCCAGAGACACCTCGCTGGATGCCTCGCTTTTCTGCTGAACATCAGCTCAGTCCCTGTGTTTTGCTGCCTGAAAAAAACAAAAGGAACAGTCGACTAACCATGACTATCCTTGCAATTGGCACTTTTAACACCTTGAGATGTCTGATATTTGCTATTTGCATGACTTAAATCCTTGATATTCCTTAATGATGACCTTTAGTACAACAAGATCTGAGAAATTTCCGGTGCAGTTGCCGCTCGTAGCCATGGCTTGCATTCCCATTGTAGAGCCCAAAAGCAGACCTGAGGTGCCCAGTTGGGTCGGTACACATCAATTTTGTGAAAGCAAGGCCAAATCCCTGGACAATTGCGAGTTTTGGGCTTTGTTTAGTGGTGTAAAACGTGAACAAAAGCCTTTGTTTGGTGGAAAGTCACTTCATGTTGCGCGGATGTAGGTCAACTGCTGGCCCGCTACAAAGGACGTCATGTTCTTTGGATCATGAAATATACATAAAAATACCATACTTGCAGGTGCAGTTCCAGTTTTAAGTGGATATATATATATATATAATTATATATAATTATTAGGGTAATGAATATCCCAACTCATAGGGGATTGATAGCATTTTCTTCGCGCAACGAAAGCCCCCGGGCGGCTGTTCGGAGGGCGTGTGATGGTCTTCCAGCTTTGGTACTCTCAGTCACACCTTTGGAAATCTGATTTGTCTTTTTTACCTTGTTGTTTCCAAATGTTTGAACGCATTTCAATGATAGTTGTACAATATACATATATATATATATATCTATCTATCTATCTATGTATACATATGTTTAGATGTTCATACATCTGGCTATAAAACTTACATATAGATTCTGTACTACTTTCTCCTTGGATGAATTGAAGCTGGCAGGTGCCGGCATCGGGAGAAATTGAAGCTGTGGGGATGCCTAGAGGATGAGCAATCCATGATTCAATCTGTGCCCAATTGGAGGTTTCCTAAGTCATGGGGGTCCCCAATAGCTGGATGGTTTATTTCATGGAAAATCCCACGGAAAATAGGATGAGAACTAGGGGTAGCCCTATTTTAGGAAACCTCCATTTAGAACCCCCACAGAAATTATTTACACCCGGAGCCCATATACGCCATGTAGGATAAATCAATGTATATAAATCTTATCTATTGAATTCAGCCCAGACCACTTTCTTTCAGGTAAACCGAAGGAAAACCTGGCGCTAAAACTTGCAAAATTATCCATCCTCACTTTGTGACGGTTAGGTACTCAACATGACCTATCAATCTGGTTACATATCAACATATGTATATATATATATATATACACATGTATATTCCCAAAGAATCCATTTTTCTGTTGGTTCATCACCATTAAACCCACCATATTCTTTGGTTGGTCCATTGGCATTCCCCTTTTTTGAACCATACTCACGTTTTCCACATTGACCGGTCAGGGCATTGACGTGCCAAAGCTGGAAGAGTTGCTGAAAGTGCGGGGGCCTGTAACCACATCATGGCCATTTCATTGTTGAAATGATTTGGAATGGGACATGATTCGTATTCCAGATCACAAGGTGGTGCCCCCGCAGTTCAAAGTTAGTTATAACATGTTATAAGCCATAGCAACTATAGATGAATCTACCATGAACCCAAGTGAAATTGGAGTTATTTATACACCAACTTAGCGATTTGCCTCACTGGGGCACCACCTTGGAAGTGATGCTTGCAGGTTTGAAACAGCCACAGCAGCTGCCAATGTTAGGGTGTTTGTTGTTTCTGGCTGGACTTAACAAGCTCTACAGAGAATCCCAAACAGATAAGCACAAGACCCAGAGGCAAGCGACCTTGCCAACTCCAGTGATGGGCAGGTCATTCGATGGGATGACAACATGTTAAAACTCACCATTTCCTCTGGGGAAAGTCTGGAAATCAGGCAAGAATATGGGATGAAAAAAAAGATGCTCGATTCAGTTAAGGGCTTGGATCAATGGGGGCTATGTTGGGCTTGAGGACCCCATTGAGAAGCTGCAAATCATCCATATTTTAGCAGGACTTTCCATTTTCCATTTTTTTAAACCATCCATTTTGGGGTAACCCATGGAACCTGGAAACCCCGGTCAGCTGAGGATTATCTGTTTTCAAAAAGCATCGGCACTCTGAACCCTCCGCGTTTCGGAGCGATTCTGGGAGCCAAGCAATTGAGGCCAGGCCGTGACATGCGGGGTGCGTTTTCAACTGGTGAAGCTTGTGCAGGGTATGTTCCACACCAGTAATGTTTTTTGTTCAATCTTTGCACTGCAAAAAGGATTGTATCCTACATGAGGTGATTATATGTTATATATATATATATTAATTATATAAACACATTATTTATGACTAGTAAATATACATGCATTATCATGCATTAACATGTGTCAAAGACCTTCAAAATAGTGATGTTTTCAGATGTTTTCGCTGCGCAGGGAGAAGCATCTCTGCGTTCTCTACTCCGTGGAATGTGGACCTGAGAGGCGTGCGCGCCCGATGGTATGGGCCATGTGGGGATAAGTTAATTGTTGATCATGGTTCAACATGATTGATAATGAGTGACAATGGTTGGTAATTGAGAATAGTTAATGATAATTGATAAATGATAATTGTTAGTTGGTCATGGTGTATAATTTATAATGATAGTTAATACTGGTAATGTCAACCTCGACATGTTGATCCTTGGGGTAGCTTTTTAGTAGCAGATGACATCACTATTTGGAGGAGTAAAAAACCACCGATCAATGAGGCTTGAACAACCAAAGAGGGTTGGGTGCAGGCGGAATCACAAAGATATCAATAATTTTGACCCATAGCCATAATGTGTAAAACTCTGTACATAGAAAATTCATGTATTCATACATACACCCTTTATTATCCAGAAACAAAGGGAATAAGATAGAGAACAATGGAGATCATCTCCAACATGAACCAACGAAAAGATGGCTCTTGTTGACCTTGGAGCTATCACCCGGGGAACATCCATGAAAGCGATGACATGATGATCTCCCAAAAGGTACAACTGGATTAAATTTAGACCACATTTACCAGAAAATCAGGGTTACCTTTAATAAACTGTATGTGTTTTTGTTTACCACTATCTCACTGGTTGGTTGCGATGTTCCTCCAAAAACGCCAGGCCATATGAAGCTGCCATTGGTGATGGGGATGAGACCTTTGAGGAAAACAGCGTCAGCTGTAAATGACCTGGAATTGGATTGGGGGGATTACCTCCGGACAAACCTGGCTGGGAGATCCACTCTAAAATGGAGGTTTATAGCTGGACATATCATGAACAATCATCTATAGATAGGCCATTTTCCATTTGGCATGTTTGAGTACCGGAGGGTAACTCTATCTTTCTCATGGCCTTATTAAGCCTAAGCAATGGGAATCTCAATCCAAATCTTAGCAATGCGAATCCTCCTGAATCCAAATTGGCCCTTTTTTGGGTGCGTAAAGAAAAACTATTATGAATTGCGAGATGGTAATGATTGATGACATACTCGTAGAATAAAAACACAGATATTATGAACATGATGCTGATTATGATGATGATGATGATGATGACGACAACGACGACGACGACGACGACGACGATGATGATGATGACGATGATGATGATGATGCTGATGATGATGATGATGATGATGCAGATATTTGATATTTGATATTTGATATTTGATATCATACATTGGATATTAGATTATCATTTGATCGGTGATCACCTAGAAAGGCATTGGCTGGCTAAGTAAAATTCTTTCACATACAAACGATTCACAGTAGCAAAGTTTAAACAGCTTTGAGGAGTTCGCCTGGGAAGGCAGCTAAAACAAAATCAGGAAGTGAAGATATGGCCAGTACCCACTGGTAATCAAACGTACCGTAACAATGGAAAATCGTTGATCTAAATGGTGGTTTATAGCTGGGAAAATCATCAAACTAAATGAGGGATTTTCGAGCAAGCAATGCTTGGTGACAACGGAGGGTATGTCAGTTGAGTTGTAGTTGTTGTAGTAGTAGTAGTAGTAGTTGTAGTAGTAGTAGTAGTTGTTGTTGTTGTGGTTGTCGTTGTCGTTGTCGTTGTCGTTGTGGTGGTGGTTGTGGTTGTGGTTGTGGTTGTGGTTGTTGTTGTTGTTGTTGTTGTTTTCGGCATTGATCGCAAGAGTAGGGACAGTTTTTTCGTTGGTCGGGTTCAGCATGGCCAAGTTGTTGGTCCCAGCAATGCGTGACCATGCCAGGAACGGTTCGATAAATGGCCAACCTCGCCAACTAAACATATCGAATCAAACTTATGCGCATGGATATATGGGTTTTATCATGTTTTATCCCACTTAAACCATCTTAAACCCCCTTTGCAAATGACCTTGGCCAAGATGATGTGACCATGATTCTTTCCCTTTCCCGTGTCGTCCCAAGGAGGTTGCATACATCACGGACTACTTCAGCGTGTCCGATGCGCCCCCACGCGAGAGCGACACGGTTTCACCGGCGGAACGATTGAAGTAGTGACGCCGACGCCCAAAAGATTGCGTTGAAAAATCTTGAAAATAAGAGATGGAGAAAAAGGTTTTTGTGAAAATCTGGTTGGTCGTTAAAACCATGTGTTATTTGCAGTTATTTTCAAACATGTTTGGATGGATTCAACCGACTAAGATGTTTCAGGGTTGAACCATCAACCACAAAGGTTAAGATTGATTTTCTGCCTACATGTTTTTGGTGTGAGCGCCTTGAGGAGCGCAACGCTTTCGTCGTTTTTCAACACCCCGCTGACCCTGGGGTGGGGTTGGGGTTGGGATGGGGGTCATGTTAACGTTCTTCTGAAGTTGCACACCCACGTGATGCTACGCTGGGTATGGGTTGGGGTTGGGGTGGGGGTCATGTTAACGTTCATCTGAAGTTGCACACCCACGTGATGCTAAGCTGGTATGGGGTGGGGTTGGGGTTGGGGTGGGGGTCATGTTAACGTTCATCTGAAGTTGCACACCCACGTGATGCTACCCTGGGTATGGGGTGGGGTTGGTTATGGGGTATGTGAATATTCGATGGAATTTGCACTACATACCCGACTCCACGTTGTCGTGGAGCGGTTTTTTCTGAAGCAACTGAGAGTACTGGGAAGATGTTCAATTTGATCTTGTCAAACTGGCCACGCCCAGGCACGCGACTCAGCTGGTTTGCCCTGGAGATTTCACGCTCGGCTGCATTGACTGGGATGTGGACTTCTATATATATATATAGATTTACATTGATCTTTAAATCTTTCTATATATATATATGAATAGATTTAGAGATGCATATAATCAAATATATATCATAGACGTGGACATGGACTTGGCCATGGCACATGAGATGTTGAATGTGGCGAAGCACTTTCACGCACTCTGTGGCCGCAGTTACTTTTTGGTCCGATGGAGGCTCATGATCTGAGCCTTTTGATTTTACTTCGTCTTGCACAGGTTTCTTTACCTCCTGTGCTCGGCTCATGGCGTAGCGAACCTCTTGTTGTTCTTCATGAATTACAGGAAATCTTTGTGCAAATTTCTGTGGACCACAATGACATGCAGTTGAAGAAAATTCTCCGACAGGGTCACGATTTTGAAGGTTTAGCCAAGAGCCGTGCCTGTATGTTAGATGCGTGGCACAGATTTGCCCGTCGCAACCCTACTTTGCCCAGATATATTCAGGCCGCACTGCTGCATTGGACCTGGAGAAGGTTTCATGCTTCACTGACTGTGTCACAGATTTGTGACCGAAGCTTTCTTCTCTTGGATGCATCTGGACATGCGTCGGGCTGGTCCTGGGAGTCGCACTGCACCGAAGTGTTGCATGAACTTGGAGAGCGCCTTGGATTGTATTTACTTGCTGGCACCTTTTTTTGGGGGGTTTCCCAACGTTCAAACATGTTTGGAATGTAATTCTCAGGCGAGCATCCATGTCTGCAGCAGACATCAATGCATTGTCAATGCATGATCCGAGCGCATGTTCGGAAGCCCCTGCTTCGCCCAAGTCTTCGACGCAGAAAGCAGAGCCTGACACTCCAGTGGCCTCCTACATGCAGATCCTCGAGAATTCTGGGCCGCCATCGCCATTGCAAACAGGTCGTTTTGGAGATTCCCCGCGCACGCAGAGGTACAAGAGGTAGTACTGGCGGCAATGTTCTCTCACCGGTCCTGTGAATGAGGTTCACAATGTTTCTTCTGATGAGGACGCCTGCCTGGAGCCACCGTCTGACTCTCACACTCCAGCCGAGCGTCTCAGCACGCCAGTGATGCAGTCTTCGTTGGAAACAAGGCAGACCAGCGTTTCCGCGCCTGGATTGTTTTTGCAACCGTTTCCGAGTTTGCATGAGAGTGCTGAGTGGATGCAACGATTTGGGCCTACAATGTCTTCAGAGAATGGCGCCAATGCAGTTCCCTCTCCGCCGAGCCGTCCAGAAGAAAGATCCGAGGCAACAGCATTACGTCCTGGGTTGGCCGCGATGGACGATGACCTTGCCGAAGAGTCTGCCGCGAATGAGCCGGACTCTGTTGTTCCGTTTCTTGGCAGCATGTTTTGTTCTTCTCCACCAACACGTTTTCCCCTCCGTTTCTGTTGACTTGTCCGCTGAGGTTTCGTTGGGGCAAATGTGAACGACCTGGCTGCGGCTATGCTAGACATCCTTGGATTTATCGTTCAGGCCGCAAGTCTGGATAGTTGGTGCTGTTGTGCAATGGATTCAAGAAGAAAGATGATCAAAACAAGAGGAAATGTTGGACCGATGCTCCATTTCCCATGCATCGTTGGCGTGAACTTCCGAAGTCCATGAGAGACGACTTTCAGTCTCTCAGATCGTCGTTTGCTCGTGCTTCGCGGTGAGTGTCTCCATGTCACACGTTGGAACTTTCAGTTCTTTTGGCATGCTGTAAAAAAAAAGTGTGCAGAGCAAACAGCATCAACCAGTGCTACTTTTCATTTGAAGTGACGTGGTCTCGAATTGCAACTACGGATGCCGATGCTTATGATGCTCCACATGTCTAAGATGATGACAATCGTCAATCGTTGGTTAGGACTAAGAAATGTTGTAGTTCCAGGCATTAGTTGGACAATGTGTCACTGGAATGAGCAGTCACGCAGCAAATACTTTCCTCCTTCGCCGTATTTTTGGGCTTATTAGGATTTGTGTTTTGTTGTGACTTCCATTCATACATTTCCATAATGGGCTCACTCTCTTTGCACACATCGGTCCAGGTTGTTCTCATCCGTTTCTATGACCACAGGTGTCAAGGATATATGACTAACGTACTCACACACGCTCCGTACACCCAAATGGTCTGTGGTCTCTGCGGACGTTCTGGTTACACCGTGAAGAATTGCGACATTCCAGGGGCAGAAAAGTATAGACAGCTTCTCGTCTTACCTTTGGTTTTCTTCTCAGTGGCTCTAGTTTCAAGCTTTTTTTTCCATTAGTTAGAATACACCCTGAACATCAGCTTTCCTGTCAGGCTGTTGCGCTCCTCCCAGCAGAAACGACCTGGAGTGCTGAGACAACCCCAGAAAGGCAGACGACCTCCTCGCTTGGGGAAGAAAGTGTGGGGAAAGTTTCGCAAAGAAGCAAACAAGAAATACTCTGGGACACAGCACGCTCAGAAAGTGCGCAAGAAAAAGAATGAGAGTCGCAAGAAGTCCACCGGTATAGCTCAATCTGCAGAAGGGCAGATTCAAAGCTGGAAAGCTTTGGTGAGTGCAGTCTACTTTAAAAACTTGAGCAGCTGTCCGCGGTGCCAATCTGATTTGGGTCAAGCCTTTGTGTACTACAAGGAAAACCATGTGGTGAAGCAATGCAAAGAGTTGACTTGCAGATACCGTTGCTATATGATGCAAGGTGCCTCCTGGCTAGGATCTACTGCTCGGTCTCCACTGTCTCCACAAAGGTTGCATACAGCTTTGTTGATGTATTGCGGTGAGAAAACCACTGCGCCACCCAGTGCAGGCAAAGTGGCCAAGGTCATTGGTAGCACGTGGAAGCCGGTAGCTAGAGTCTTCAAACCTTTACACGAACTGGAAGCCGTTGCTGGTGAAGAGTTGAATGGCAAGCTATGTCTCAGGAACCACGTGGAGATGGACGCCACGACAGTTCGAACTTGTCAGATTTCACCGCGACGTCGAACCTACGCCCCACTGGTTCGTGCCTGGCAGAATGGATTTCCAAGAAGGCAGCTGCCCACATACTTTCTCTTGCACATCAGAATTCTCGGCGCCTCGCAACGTGGAAACAACAGAGTGAAGCTGGCTCCTTGCAAATGGAAGTTGACGTCTCCCTGAGGCAAACCTCCACAGGAATCTTATGATGAGATCTCTAGCAGTCGCATATTGTCCTCCATTCAAGCTCGGACATCTTGCTACATCGATGGTGCTCTCGGATGGAAGAAAGCTGGAAAAGATTGGCCTCGCAAAAGTTTCAAATGGGTTGTGGTCAAACACTCCCGTGCAGAGTTCACGCGCAAAAGAGGTCGAGCTCGCACAGCGGGCACGCAGCAGTTAGATAGGCAGTGGCACCATGTAAAGAAAAGTGTGCCGAACCAATGGACAACGACTTCCAAAGGGAAGATCAGAGAGTGAGCTCTCTGGAAATACCTCTGGCGTGGACAGTGGCGTCGCCTCAATGAAGGACACGTGTTCACCAGCCTCGGGGAGTTGTGCAAGCACCACCGAGATGAAAGGTAGAAAAAAAATGCCAATGAAAACAGCTTGGAACATAAATACAAATACATTGCAAAAAAACAATGAACTTGAACAAAATCACCCATTTGGGGCGCGCAGTTCTACGTTTTTGCTCATCTGCATATCCACGATCAACATGATACATACTAAAAACCTTGCGTTTTCTCACAATATGTCAAAAACATGTGATGACGCAGACATTGAATATCGCAAACAGTACAGCGCTCCTGCCGGCGCTCTGACCATGTATACACCCCCCTCATATGGTATGGGGGGTTAGGACGCTTTTACACAAAGCAACTTTTTACACAGAAGCTTTTACACAGGATTTTTGTTTAAATACAGGGCAACTTCTACACGGAGAAGCTTTCATCAAAACCACGGTCCTGAGTCACTTCAGTGAACTTGCGCTCTGATCTCAGCTGGAGCCAAATGATCGAGCATGTGGGCTAGTTCGGATAGTTCTTCAAAGTCCTAGCTCAGCTCAAACAAACTGGCTGATTGCAAGCCTCCAGAGACGCGTCCGAGAACTTGCAACATGTTGGAACTGCTGCTTTCGCTGACAAGATTCAACACAAGCAAACCTTTCTTTGCTGATCAGAGACAGAAGAGTACTTGCAATAGGCACATGAGGAGTTCCAGTGGACTTTGGAGGCCTGGAAGATGTTGAGACAACCCCTAAACCATTCCGATACACTGCAATAGGCACCGCATTTTGACACATTCGCGTTTTTACACGATAGCAGTCTTTGTTGGTGGTGTCTTGGACACGGGCAGGAGCAAACAAGGATTCCGAAAGTGTGGAAGCTATGTTGCTTCAGTGATCAACATGCTATGAAAGGTGTACCATTCCAAGTTTTCCATCATCCGTGATCTGTTGAAGTGGCCGAAGTGTGCCCCACATGACCAGCAAGCGACATTTGGACGGGAACCCGCACGAGGGGGGTGGCGGAAGTTTCCGACAAGGCACCATGTTCTATAGGAACTTCGCAGAAGTTTCCCCTATAGGAATTGGTGCTGCCACCTTCAGTGATGCCACCTCTTTTGCTCTTGGAATCTGTTTCACAAATGTCTTTATGTGAAAAGTGTTGTGAATGTCTTCTCTGCTCTCACTCTATGCAACCTTCTCCACTCTACTCTACTCTACTCCACACTATTGGCCCCCGCCCACCCCACCCATCCCCCCACCCACCACATCCACAGGGGGGGTATACATTTGCACATACACATACTACATACGTATACACACGCATGTGTATCTATATATATATATACACACACACTTCTTACATACATATATATATATATACAACTTACATATACATATAGTGACCATCACCATCTCGGTGGGGAGGGGGGAACCACCAAACGCTGGGCCATATATATACGTATATATATATACATATATACACACACATATATATACATACATATATATATATATATTTATGTATGTATGTATGTATGTAGGTAGGTAGGTAGGTAGGTAATGTATGTATGTATGTATGTATGTCTATGTATGTCTATGTATGTATGTATGTCTATGTATGTCTATGTATGTATGTATGCATGCATGCATGCATGTATGCATGTGTGTACGTACGTACGTATGTATGTATGCATGCATGCATGCATGTATGCATGTATGTACGTACGTACGTATGTATGTATGTACGTAGGTAATGTAATGTAATGTTATGTTATGTAATGTTATGTTATGTATGTATGTATGTGTATATATATATATATTTATATACATACATAATATGCCCCTTTTGGTTGGTAACTTGTCCACTTGAATGTCCACATCTTCCCAGCTCGGCGCGCCTTGCCCCTGCATTGGGGCTTCTGCTTTGGTCCTGACATGGCTGGACACTGGGAAGGGGAAAGGACACAGCAATGAACTTGCCATCTGGTTTCCAAGAGAAACAAAAGCAAACACATCCCCACAAAGGACTGATACATTGTTTGAAGATACCTGGCGCAGTTTAATGCAAAGTCTGCATGCTCGATTGTTTGCAGTTTAAATTGCTTGAACTTCCCATTTTAGTTGGTTAATTTCCTAGCGTTTAACAGTTAAATCGGTCATAATTAATAATCGGATATGACCTATTCCCCAATCTTGGTGGTTTGTTGGCAGATGTTTAACCATGTTTAACCCGTAATCATCAACATTTCTGGATTATATTATTGTAATAATTCGCCAAACACTTGGAACAAGAAATCATCAAAGTTGGGAACAATAAACAATGGAATGGAATAGACACATAACCAATGCCAACCCAAATACTAGTTGGACCATGAGCTGGCTCCCGGCTTCCCGCTTTTCTTCCCGCTTTTCTTCGCTCCTTCCCCGGCCCAGGCAGTAGCAACCTCAGCCGAAGAGTTGCTGCGAGTTCACTGGGATTGAAACATCAAGAAATGGTCGATTTGGGATTTACTTAACAGGGTGGGGGCCCAGTTCGTTAGCTAACTTGGTTTATGACTCCAATAACTAGGGTTGATTACGGAGATATATTGGGATAGATTTTTGATATAGCTATGATTAAAGGGACTATAAACCAACTTATAACTGGTCTTCACCACCCTGAGACTATCCAACCAACAAATATGTTAAAAGAATGTGTATTGAACCAGCAAGAGTAGGAGTTTGAACCATCAAAAAAAAAAATTTAACGACTATCAACCATGGTGAAATGAACCTGCAAAGATTTGGGAGATTGAACCAGAAAAATCGAGATTGGACCCCCAAACATGGCATGACTGACCAGCAATATCTTAGCTTTAGTCGAGAGACGCACGGAAACCACAGACAGACTGGCAGTCTTTGGTCTTACCATGTCTTTCCCGTCCACATCTTGGAGAGACTCCTAGTTTGATCCATAGCCACCTGTCAGCTACAGATATGTTACTGTTACAGTTGATCGCCCCAGATGTGCCATGGTCCAACACCTTCGTATGGTCAACGACTATCAAGGCTTCCTGATTGGGTATGTTGGGGTGGGCCATGCCATCGCGGTCACATAGGCATATCAACCCCAACAAATCCATCAAGAGGGAGGCAAGCTTTTGAATTCCAAACCATTTTGGGTCTTGGGCAATGAAAACACCACATTGTCTGGTCAAAAACATCCCAATTTGTAGTGCTTAAAACTATGCTAAAAAACTGCAAAATCCAAATTTTGCTGGTGAACATCTTCTATAGTTGTTTGGATTTGTTTTCCCCCCACATCCACCAACAAAGGAAACAAATTGGTGGCCACCTCCTAAGGTCCAGACAAAGCTCACGGGCACAGCCACGGGAGCATAAGCCAGTTGAAAGGCCTCTGATGGCAGAACTTTTGGTGGCCAAAGAATGGTGGTTAAACTTGGCTTCTCAGCGGTCAAAATAGTGTATATGGCCAGCATTTTTGGCCAAAGAATTGTGTTTCAGCTTGGGTTATGAAGCATTTTTGGCCACAATTCGGGGTAACTATGACTGGTAAAATGGTGTTTCAAAATGGCAAGTGAGCTGATCCAGTTGGCTTCTCCCATAAAACATTTTGGGTGTCCCAGTGCGACCGGGGCTACAGATTTCCGGAAAAACGGAAGTCATAAAGTCTTGGAAGGATTTTCCATAATGGTTATATGATAATGATTAATAGTGGTTAACAATGGTAAATTATGATCAATAATGGTTCCATACTCTGAATGAGCCATTATTATGATGGTGATTCAACCCAGTTCGCAAACTGGCAAAGTGTAAACGTTTACCAGAGGGTAACCTATGGTGACTGGGTGATCCCCCATGATAGTCTGCAACAAGTCATGATTTACGGGAGGTCATGGTTGCGGCTGAGGGCAGGGAGCCTGACCAATGGCGTGGATCGGCAACTGCAGGGCCACCTGTTTTGAGGAGTGAAGCAAGGAAAGGAGGGGCTGAACCCCCCAAAAAAAATGGGTGTGGGAATTTGACCAGCAAGAATGGTGATTTGAAAAATGGTGGTTTAATGTGATTTAACAATCTTGAACCCATGAAGAGTGGATTTGGGTTTGAACATGGGGTATCGTCAAAATTACATCAGAAAATGGTGATACCCTCTGGTAAACGTTTCCATAACTATGGAAAATCACCATGTTTAATGGGTAAAGCCACTATTTCTATGGCCATTTTCCAGTTCGCAAACTGTAAACGTTTACCAGGCCGGGTGGCTTTTCACGGTGCGGAATTGGGGGTGGCTTTTCAGAGAAACCCATGGCTTTTTCGCGGGACCTGAGTTGAACCTGACATGTGGGATCTTCTCCCTCCAGAGATGATCCCGTCAGCAACTGCTGTCTGGGTGAATGAAGCCCCAATCATATTGGAATATACCCGGCCTGGTAAACTAACAGTTTGCGAACTGGAAAACCACAATTTTTGATAGGTAAACAGGTAAACCATCTATTTCTATGGGCCATTTTCCATAGCTATGTTAGTTTACCAGAGGGTAGTTTGAGAATCAAACAAGCTGACAAGCTGGTTAGCAACTGTTTAATCAATGCTTTGTGAGTAGATGGGCCCATGATTTATATCCCCAAAAACCGTCTCAGCCAGTTCAGAACATCGCGCCAGAGCCGGTTGAAAAAGGCAAAAAATGATCATGGTTATATAAGGTATATACATGGATTAAAAACTCTCACTTCCTTGGTTTGTCCATGGGACCCGTTCAAAACAGTGAGATTTTAGATATTGTATTCTACTTCCTCTCTATTTTGGGAGAAAGACTGGGAATACGATAGGTTACTTTTAAAATAGTCTGCCAGTATATGCCAGTGGTATCCATGTTAGTAAGCCGTAACCATATGCTATTTTTACATCCACTTATGAACTGGAATCCACATTTCAAAATGGTGACAATTCCAAGGATAGATGCTACCCTTCCGTGTTGGATAGTTATATAGAATACAGAATAGAACTTCGAAAACATGATCATTAGTGATATCTTCCGGCAATCAAACATAGCAAGTGGAAATTCCCCATAAATTCAAGTTTTGATGAGAATATCATCTAGAAATGGAAATGTTTGTTCATTGCCATCTTTGATTAGCAAAGGGTATCCAGCTTGGCATCGCAAGCCTGGGCCGGATATCTGTCTGGCACCGCATAGCAAATCTGCGGCGTCGCGCGGTTTTTGGCAGCTTGGTCGAAAAATGTTGGGAATTTATCCCACAAAATTGGGGATGTATAACCAATCACCAACAATAACCAACAACCAACCAGATATGGGAAAATATGTGGGATTTACTGGGATGCAATTGGATTTAAAAATCTATGTATGATATCCGGGTCTGTTCATGCTTGTTCCAAGAATTTGCGGAAGACTTCCAATGGTTTTTGTTTGCTTGCTTCACATTGCATTTCTGCTGATTCATATCCCGATTTGGGTGCATCTACAATGTAGATCTCAACTCAACTCTTGCATCAGCAACGATAGTGGACGAGAAGTGAACCGAACAAAAAGGACACCGCAGACTGCGGTCCAACTTCTTTTGTACCAAAGATGTTTTTGAGCCTCTGCAATTGTTCTAATCCAGAGCGTTTGCTTGTAAAATCCCCATTTCTTGCTGGAACACCCACACTTGAATCCAGCTTATGATTGGTGAAATCCAGGTGTTTTGCTATGTTTTGCTATGTTTTGCTTGTAACCAAGCAGTTTATCTGGGTCAACATCCCCCCAAATGCCGCCTCTGTGGGCTCTCTTTGGAGTCGCTGGTGCGGTCCCCTGCGAGCCCAGCTGGAGCCCAGCTGGCCCGACCATCCACTGGGGTGATTTACCCTCTGGTAATGACTAAAATAGCTATAGAAAACCACCATTTTTTATAGGTAAACCATGTATATTTCTATGGGTCATTTTCCATAATTCGCAAGCTGTTAGTTTACCTGAGGCTATTTGGAGAATTAATGGTAAAAAATTGATGATCCATGGAATTTATGGTAAAAAATGACGTAAAATTTCTTCAATCTCCACGGAAATTCACGCTTTCCCACAAAATGGTGCCCACATTTTCTTGGTAGAATCCCCATAATTTTCCATTGTTCAGGGCTGAACTCCCAATTTTCAAAAAATAGATGGTTCCATGTTTTTAAGTGATAACTCTCAATTTTTGAGGGGTCAAATCCCAAATTTTGAGGGGTTAACTTCCAATTTTCATGGGTAAATTCTCATATTTCACCCTGAAACGTGCGGCCATTTGGGGATGATTTCCCTAAACTTGATTCCATCCAGGCTTGGGAAGAACAGGGTTCGGTCGTGAATTTTTACCCAGATATTAATGGGACCCCATTTTTTTTCCATTTATAGATCTGGGTAAACTATAATATTTCACTAACCTGAATTAAGGCCACCAACTTCTCCAAGGGCGATCCCTGAATTAAGGCCATTTGGGGATGATTCCCCTTACTATCCATGATTCCAGTGAGGGAGAACAGTGAGGTCGTTATAATTTACCCAGATAGATGATAAAAACAATGATGAGTTCCCTATGAAAAAAATATATAGAATTTCCCGCTATGTTAAATAACCAGAGGGTAACCCGTTTTTTTGATATTTCACTAAGCTGTAATTTACCCAGATGTATAGTTTACCACTAGAAAACCACCCATCTGCACCTGGGTGATGGGACGCGGCCGAAACTGGCGCTTCGAAGCTCGTCGCGGTTGTGCGCAAACCTCGCGAGGCGAGGTGACTTGGGGCTAGGCGGGGCCGAGTTTCAATGGCGTTTTCTTGGGAAAATCTAGAGGAAAACCATAGAAAACCATGGAAAACCCATGGAAAACTGTGGAAAACCCATGGAAAACTGTGGAAAACCATTGACTTATATGACAAATCCACCAAATATGTATGGGAGGGGAGCTTCCCTGAAAGTCTGGGACATCAATTTTGGGAAACATCGTCGTAGCTACAGTTACAGGAGTAACCCAGTTGCTAAGCGGTCACCCATGGCCCATCGAAGTGGGAGGTACCATCGGAGATGGTGATATAATGTGATAACATGTGATAACCAGGCCATGGGGGATACAATTGGGAGATCTGGATGGATGGATGTATATATATATATCCGGATATATATATATATACAACCCATATATATATATGTATATAACCCATACAACCCAGTATTTTTGGTTCTATCAAGAGCCAGTTTTCTACGAGCAATCGAATGCAATCGAATCAGCGACGCTGAGACGCTGAGGAGAAGCGGCAGAAGTGGGACTTGCATGTGCATCCAGTAAAGAAAATGGGCATCGTTTTTATTGGCACTTATATGAACTTCTATGAACTGGAACACACCAACCAAAATGATCCAAAATGAGGATTTGCGATGCAAGTTGAGCATCCCCAGGAATTGCGAGTTAGCAAGCCTGCTGGTCTCAAGTCCCATGAGCTTAGCCCATTGATATCTCGAGGAAAGTTGCCATGGGTCATTTAGCACTTAGGATCTGGGATGAGGCAGAGGTTTCAGGATACACATTCCCAATGTGTTTTGGTTCTGGAACAAGAAAACGTGCATGCGAGATCATGCATGAAACCGCATGTAAGGCTGCACAAAGTTTATCTGTACGCACATGTTGCTATGTATTCTTTAAGGGCACTATATATCACATCTATGTCACATCTATATCACATAATGCCCCCCATATTCTTTCGGTCATAGGTCCTCGTATGTGGGGGCTTTATGGACAAACCATATGGTAAAATCCCTACAGTATTATTGCTGATGGTGACACCTCCATTTCTGGAAAAAAACAGGTAAACCTTCTTATTGGTTCTACATCCTCTTACATTCTATCAAAACGTATCTCTTCATTGCTTAAGTATGGTTAAATCTTTATTTTCCACCATATTTAAATGATTAAAAATGGTTCATCAACCCTTTGTTTGGCAAACTTTGAGCCAAGACATCACCCCTCCATTGATTGCCGCCCTGCCTGCATTGCGGATCATGGCATGCACCTGACGAGCCACCGATGTGGATCATGGCGGTCAAACTCGGGGTACAAGAATGGGATTCTCGTGTGAGAATGAAATGTTTTATGACTCAATTGACCAAACATGTTCATGGCCAAACATTAACCATCTTAAAGGATGTGAGAGTTGAAGATCATGCCACTCAGCAAACGAGTAGAACCACATTTCCCATTGAACAAATCCATTTGGGATGTGTCAAAATTGAGCTACAGCAACCGACAGGAATACCGCATCATCCTACAGGTCACCTTACAGAGAAAGAAACCAGCTCAGTCAGAATCAGTAACCAAATGCCAATGCCCGGTTTCCATCAAAAACAGTGGATTATGAGTAACCAACTTCAAAGTGAAAACACACGGCCAATCTTACATGCTTTACAAACTAGGATCAATAAATCTGGAAACTTGGAAAATCCTAGCGATCATCCTGAAATTTCCCCATATTTAGCTCCTCCCATGTTTGCAACTGGGGAAACGCCCCATTTTTGCATGCCAGCCCCGCACCTGTGTTGATCAAAGTCTTGCAAATCTTGGTGCGCAAAAGGTCCTCAGCATCTCAGGATCAGTCCGCTCGTCACTCTTTGTGCATTCAAAAAATCACCATCACCATCATCATCATCACCATCATCATCATCACCATCACCATTATCATCATCATCATCATCACCACCATCACCATCACCATCATCATCATCATCCTCATCATCCTCATCCTCATCATCATCATCATCATCATCACCATCACCATCACCACCATCACCATCACCATCACCATCGTCGTCATCATCACCATCACCATCATCATCATCATCATCCTCATCATCCTCATCCTCATCATCATCGCCATCATCATCCTCATCATCCTCATCATCGCCATCATCATCTTCATCATCATCATCATCATCAGCATCACCATCATCACCATCATCATCACCATCAGCATCAGCATCTTCATCATCATCATCACCATCACCACCACCACCACCACCATCATCATCATCATCATCATCACCCCCATCACCATCACCATCACCATCATCATCATCATCACCCCCATCACCATCACCATCACCATCACCATCATCATCATCACCACCATCACCATCATCATCATCACCATCACCATCATCTTCATCA